>Ga0209543_1000099_pt1 | contig 125794 bp, 102 predicted proteins | sample MesohylFT_FD_187296 | JGI IMG/M metagenome (GOLD analysis project Ga0209543, IMG submission 187296) | Host-associated microbial community of the marine sponge Aplysina aerophoba from Gulf of Piran - sponge mesohyl, lysed by freeze-thaw... | ecosystem: Host-associated > Porifera > Sponge >... | reverse complement strand
GCGCTCCCCCCGCTCCCTGATCTGCGCGACCAGGTCCGATATCAGGACGGTCTTCCCCGAACCCGTGGTGCCCGAGACGATGGTGTGCTGGGTCTCGGCCCGCTCGGGCCAGGGGACCCCCGCGACGCGGGGCCGCGACTTGAGCGCAGAGGGGAAGAAAGGCCCTGCGATTCTGGCATAGAGCGGAAGCATGCGCCTTGCGAGCGCCTGAGCTGAAGTCATCTCGGCGCCCCGTATCCGCCTCGCGCGGGCCATCCGGCGGCCCAGCAGCCAGAAGGTAACCACGAATGCGGCCACGGCAAGGAGCCCGAGCCAGAGGCCCCGCCATGCGCCCGCGTAAATGGTGGCGAGCAGGCGGCGCCTGATCCGCTCGATCCTGGGGTCGGACGCTATCAGGGAGATGGACTCTATGACCCGCACCCCTTCGTCCCACTCGTAGACCTGGCCCGAGTCGTGTGAATACCCGATGGCAAGCTTGCCCTCGGCGAGGGTTCCGAGACCCAGGACGCGCCATTCGTGCGCGCTCGTCGTCGTGAAGATGCTCACCGCGGGCGTCAGGACGATGGCGAGTACGAGACCCACGACACCCCAGCGGGCGAGCTGGCCCCACATCCTGGCGTCGTGCAACAGCGTCTGGCCACCGCGCAGGGTGGCGTTTCCGATGGTCATACGATTCTCCTTTTTCATACTGTCTGCATGGTGGTGCTGCCGGCGTCCTGGCCTCGCGATGCGCCGGAAGTTCTCCCTCCCGGAGAGCACGTCCGCGCGCGCGAAGCGGGAAAGAGCACGGCTGTTATCGCGATGCCTGTGATTTTCCTCTTGTAATCACTTCCGACATCCATTGCGGTGAGGACGAAGACGCGTTCGGCCAACCGATCTCTGGCGAAGGCGCCGAATCAGATCGGAAGCGTCCGTCCGTCCCGATATCGTGGACGATGACGACAGGGACCGATAACTCAATGCCGGACGGCGTGCGAGCAAGGCCTCAATGTTTCGTCTCGATTGATAGTCCAGAAACGTCCCTGTGCGGGATTCGATCGCATTCACATATGCGAATATAATACGTAAATAGATCACTGGCAACAGGTTTTAATAGCTAGTTTCCTACACATATGTTCCATATACACTCTCACTTGCGATCTGCTACGCAGGGGTATGGCAATAAACGTGAGAAAACGCGATGGGAGAAGACGAGAGAGAAGCGCTCCGGCGCGAAGCGCCGTTTGCCGTTATGTCCCCTGCATCAGTTCGTCGATGCGGTCGGCGATGTATTGTGCGGGTTCGTGCAGCTGCTTGACGCTCGAGGCTGCGACATAGCCCTCGGTCACGTCGCCGGGACGGGCGTGGTTCACCGGCCGCTTAGTGAGCGAGCGCGACAGAATTAGTTCGCATTCCGCCACCGTGATGAAGGCATTGCGCAGTTCGTGGAACCAGAACCGGGCACCGCCTTTACCGGTGATTTCGCCATAAAATCGCGCAATGTCCACCATGTGTCCGGCCCCGCTGCTTGGGAATGGAAACACCCAGCTGTCCTTCAGTGCTGCAGGCTCCGCGCCATTCGCTAAGTGCCAATCGAAGATGGCGGAGAGCAATCGGGTGCTCGGAAGCTCCAGAGGCTCCCCGGTCTTGGTCTCCTCGCCCCCGAGAATGAGCCGCCCCATGTCCACTTGTTCCCGGCGCAGAGATGCGATCTCGTCCCGGCGCATGCCGGTGTAGATGCCGATCAGGAAGATGTCGCGAATCGCCAAGCAAATTAATGGAAATTGTATATCAATTGGAGAATGAATCTTCTGAACGGGAAGAAAATCCCTCTGATCCTAACAATCCACCAGAGCGGGGCAACTCCAATCTTTGGCTGGACTAATCCGAATAGGGTGCGAGTTGCGCTACGCCCGCGACAACCAAGACATCGACCACTTGCTGCCAACTGGCCAAGAGCCCGGCATCGACAGCGACAGATCGCATCTCGATCAGCCAGGTTGGCAGCAAGTACGTGCCGCGGGCGATGCGGACGGGGTCGGCTACCACGAGTTTAGCCACCCAAGGCAGCCCCACACGAACCTGGTCGTCAGGTTCAAGCGCGCGGACGAAACTGATCAGCCGATCGATACACGTCGCATTGCCCGCTGCGGGTGCCAGCCACCCCTCGACCTCGGATACCAACTCCAAAGGATCCCACCATACGATCGGGCTGTCATCGACTTCGCGGTAGAGGTAGGGGAGCTCGTCGGTGGTATTGGGGATGAGGGCGGCAAGTGCCATATCACCGAAGTTTGCTCCGGCAAACGGCTTGTGTCCCGACTGATCGAATTGAAGCACATGGCGGACTACGTTCGGCCAGATTCGTCTCGCAGTAGCAGCGCGGTCTGGTGTTTCTTCCGCTGCTGCAGACAAAGCACGGAGCAAGTTGGCGAGCAACGCCGAGTTGTCGGCGTAGGCATCGATGTGTTCGTAGATGGCTGCATCGTTGGCATCTCTGGCCAGCGTCAATAGGGCTCGTGCGCTCACGAGAGTGTGCGACCCACGAGAATCCAGGTCGTGGTGCTCGCTGTTGAGCAGAGACCGCCGTTGAGCGGCAAGGAGAGTCAACAGGAGCTCCCGGGCCTTCGAGGACACGCAGATATTTGCCATGGCTGCCGGTGCGAGTGCTCGTATGGCTGCGTCGAGTTGGGACACCCGGACCGAGTCGTCAGCAGTCCTGGCGAGCGATTCGGTGACAGGTTCCTTGAGTGTTAGGATCCTGCGTCGTCCGGTTTCGAGATCTCTGGCGCCGAGTACGCAGGAACGCATCGTTTCGACGGCGATTCGCCATCCCAGATCATGATGACAGAGCCCTTCCTCCACACACGGCGTCTTCCAGACATGATCCAAGCCACGTGCAAGGTGAAGCCGTACTTCGTACGCCACAGCTCGCGCAAGGTTGACGCCGGCACGAACGGCGCGCTCAAAAGTCGTCGATTCGTCTTTTTTGTCGACCACGGTGCGAAGTTGCGCGGCAACGGGCAAAAGCAGCAAAGGGAGGGCCCGTGCCGCGCTGCGGTCGGCGCCCTGTTCGTAGAATGTGTCTTCGAACTCGTACTGTCGTGGCCACGCCCCGCCCTCTCCAATCTGAAGCACGATCCCAGCTGCGAAGGAAAGCGTGTCATCTTGGAGGCTGACACCCTCCACGAAGTGCGCTTCGAGCGCCGCCGCTGCAACCAAGGCGGACGCGTCCCAATGATCATGGGCTCCCAGAGACGGTGGGTTCTCAATCTGTTTCTGCAAGCTGGCTATGTCGGCTACCAACTCATCGCGTCCGATGGCTTCGAGCCCCCCCTTTCTGGGCTCGATGTGATAGCGAGCAACTAACCGTATCGCCTCCCTCGTGCGTTCCTGATCCTCATTGTTTTCCTGTAACACCTTCACGACGTCGTCCGGTGGAGTTGTATCGATATAAAAGCCCTCATCCGTCTGATGCGCCTGGTACCTTTTACGGTCTAGACTGCTCGCCCAGGCACGCGCCTGAACTACTAACTCATGTTCCGTAACTCCTGCACGAGGCTCCGACTCCGTAGGCTCGTGATCTCGTGCCGGCTCGACGAGACGACGCGCGTTGAGAATGAGAGTCTCGCCGAGCGCACGTAGCTCTGCGATGCGTTCGCCGTTAGCATGTAGGACCATGAACATGGCTGCCTCTCGGAGCGACCAGTTCCGGCGCTCTGGCGCCACGAGCCCCTTGGAATTGGCCGCGAGTCCGCTCACCTCATTTACGACTCGTGCGAACTCTTGGAGCCAGATGAACGGCTCAGTGAAGTAGGTGTCAAGAAGATGATCCGCGTCCTCAAGATGCCGTACGAGGAGCCCGACGATAATCCCGACCATCGCGAGATTTTCGCAGCCATCCAATAGTATCGGGATCAGGGTCCCGACCGGAACGCCGTTGTCGATCAGACGGTCGCACACCCGCTCCAGGGCCTGTAACGCGCTGAAGCATGGATACGGTCCAACTGCGTTGCCTCGGTACCAGCGCCAAACGTGATCGTCGCCGAAGTAGAGTTGGCGCTCACCAGCTATGTTGAGTTCGTTCTCGTATGGGCCGATAGTGTTCGATTGGAGTGGTTGTTGTGCCTGATCCAGATCAGCAAGCGTGCGTGACCGAATGCGCGCGGCGTTATTGAGCAAGCGGTTAAGTACCCTGACACCGTTACGGAAGTCACTCTGAAACAGCGGCAGGAACGGACCGCGGTCCCACGCAGCGACAAAGCTCCGCGCACGGTGAGGACGTACCCCGTCCTCGTGGATATCGAATTCACCGACTTCGTACTCGTCGTCCAGGTAGTACGCCTCGGTCAGTTCGGCCAGAAGCCCGCGGCGGCCGCTGGCGAGCGCTCGACTGGTGAATAACTCGTCAACGGCAGGAGCGAGCCACGACGGTGCGTCCTTAGCGACTCGAGTCAGGATCGCCTCACCGTCGTCACCAAGGTCAGGGCCCAGCAGTGCTAGCAGTTCAAGAACGACCTCGTCTTTGATCTCCCGGGGCACCTCAGGTCGCTGTCGGGGGCGCCGGCCATCGTAGCCGATTTCCGTAAGTAGCACTCCGTGCCTCTCAACGAACTGACGCTCATGCTCGATTTCTTCCGGCGTGCGCGCAGCACGCGCTGTAGCGACGGCCTCACGTTGTTCGGCGAGGTGTCGGTCCCCCGCCGCACACACTTCGACGAGACGCTGGCGAAGCAGGATGCGCAACGGGTGCCCTGCGGCAGTATCCGCAATGACATGTCCGCGTAGCCAGGCGCGCAAGATGCCTTCCGTGTGTTTGCCAGACCGCCATGGGGAGGGGGCTTCAAGCAAAAGAGCGATGATCGGCTCCACGGCGATGACATCGACGACTCCGTTTTCGTCGCAGAGTCGCTGATCAACCAGGCGAGCCAGCCGCCGAAGACCAGCGCCATCGTCAGCGAGCAGTTCGGGCCACGAGTCCCGGAGCAGCGCTTCGGGATTCGCAAGCTTGAGTAATGCTTCACCGGGCACGTCACCCCAGCGACTTTCATGCTCGGCACCGAGCGCGTCGAAAGATGCCTGCAGCGCAGCGAACCTGCCCTTCAATGGCATCGTGGAAGTGTCGGGTCGCCCCAGCCATGCCTGACAGGCTAAACGTGCCGCCGCGAGCGACCAACGTGGTGCTCCCGCCCGGAGGAGTCTCGAAGCAGGGTCGTCACTTGCCAGGAGAAGACGCGCGACCACGTAGCGGCGAACCTCGTCGTGCGCGAACTCGGGACCGATCATATGCGGAGCTACAGGCGAAGTTCGCAGCAATCCGTCGCGACGCAGTCCAACGAGGGCAGCGGGATCGATCCCGTTGATGACATTGAGGCGTTCGCCCTCGCCAAGCTCCAGTTCGGCAAGTCTCAGGAGCGCCGTCTCTCTCGCGTCCGGGAATCCCCTGTCCGACATTTCCCGCCGCCGAACGAGCCCGTACCACACCTCGTTCATTGCGTCTGCGTCAGTCAGCGGAGTGCCGGAAATTTGACCGCGAACGAGCAGATCCACCACGATAAGCCGACGGAGAAGTTCGCGCGACCGCGGATTGGCATTGAGCCGCTCCAACTCCGAAAAGGTCCCGACTATCTCGTCTATCTCCGAGTCGTCGAGCGGAGGTACTGGATACTCCACGACAGCGGTATCGAAGCGCTCGCTGAGAACGTCGAGCACAACCTGCTTGCTGTCGGTTGAGGTCACTGCGACCACTTTGACGCCGCTACCTTGGGCAGCATCAACTAGATAACGAAATACATCGTATTTGTCTTCAGTGACCGCGTCCGCTCCGTCAACAACGAGCACACGTTGCGGTGCGCTTAGTTCGGACAGAAGTGTCGACAGAGGGTGGGCCAGCATTCCTTCAAATGTAATCGCGAGGCATGGGATTTGGCGCAGATCGATGCACAACGCCTGTAAGTCACCCGGCTTGGTATCGACCGCAGCGCAAAGCCCCAACACTGCAAGCGCGCTCTTACCTACACCGGACTCCCCGGTGACGACCACCGCCTCAGCACCCGATACGGTCTTGAGCAATTCCATAGCGGCGGCGCTTCGATCCAAGCACACAGAGCGGTCACCATCGCTCGAGGTGATCTCGGAACGGACGGATTCGCACGTCCGTCGATGTATGCTGTCAAGTGTCTGCCAGCCATCCTGATGACTTCGTGTCGTGGGGTCGAGCAGCGTATGCGAGTCGCGTCGCAACATCTTGAGGTCTACTCGCGCGGCTCTCGGTGAATAATCACTGGCAAGGGTGACCAGCCGGTCGCGAAGCCGTGACGCTGTCGAGAGATCAGAGTTTCGCGCTACCTGCGTGAGGCTGTTCACCACGCCGGACCAATCCGTCTCGTCGGGCGACTCAAGACGCGGCATAGCCACCGTGAGTTTCGACAGCAATTGCCATGTGCGCCTTTCGACCAGTGCTGTATCGCCTTTCACTACACCAAGCTCGTGCAGTGCGCCTTCCACGAGCTTCTGGAGCTGATCGAGCCTGCCTCGGAGGGCAGCATCGAACTTGCCCGGTGTCTGGACCAGCTTGAAGAAACCGGGTGCGTCCATCTGCCCTTCGGCAATGTAAGCGAGCTTGGCTAGTTGCTCGGCGTTAGTTTGTGGTCCGGCGACGACGAGGACCAACCGGCGTTCCGGTCCGTCCGCAGGAACATCGATCACGGTACGGACAAACTGTCGGATGAGCTTCCGGGTCGGCTCATCGCTCACTACCAGATTCGGTGAACGCCGAACCCCGAGCGTAAGCACCAACGATGGCTGCAATGCGTCAGGGCGGGCTGCGCTCACGACGAGATCGTCTACAGGATGGTCCGGGGCCTGTTGGAACGCGACACTCACGATCCGCGCACCGTCTCCGAGTTCGGGGGTATTGTCGCCGACGAGCATGCGAGTGAGGTACAGGACCGCCACCTTCCGTTCGAAGGTCACGCCCCCGCCGCCGGTTGCGTAGGGGCTCACGCCCTGCTGTAACGGCGCCGCGCCAACACCAGCGCCACTCGGCCCAGGTCTGTTCGCATCCTCTGTGATGTCTTTGCTCATCTCAACGGATCCATTTCTTGCGCATCTATATGAAGAAACTATTGACATTGAGAAAGGGCGGTGATGTTGCACAAGCTTACCGCAATTCACTACGTATTCGGCAATGATATTTATTGGACTTATATAATTAACTTGATGAGATGGTGGGGTTATTTCAATTTATCGTTTATTTGCTGCTAGAGTCTAACTGCTTTGGCAATATTATCGTCAGTAATTTCCAATAAATGTGTTTGTCACTTTATCCAAGCCAGAACATCAGTGTTTGTTGTTGGTGGTCGTTTCGGCGGTTTTCTTACCATCCCACATCCTCCTATGGTTTCCATCCATGCTGGTCAAGGATATCCATCAGATAATTCAGCAACTCAGCGTTGGACTCATGCGCCTCGATAATAAGCGTTTCCCTTCTTTTGGGGTTCGTCAACACCTTGCGCTTTGCCTTGAGCCTTTTCCGGCCTATGGGCTGCATCACAGGAGTGATTATATTTCTTTGGGCTTCACGCATTCTATCAAGGGTATTTGTAGCTGCTTCAAGACGGTCCCAATGGGCATGGCGGGCGTCAGCCATTAATTCGGCATGTACTGCATGTATTCTCCCTGCTAGTTCCATGGTCTTAGCAAACTGCCTTAAAGGACGCATGGAGCGTTCTATTCGTTCTAGTGTGTTGTTTATGCTCATTTTCGCGCTTCCTTATTTACGGGCGTAGAAGTCCCTGAGAAGCGCTTGGCAAGAAATATCAAGGTGGGGTACGTTCCAGATACTTCTTTTGGTTCGTATCCTACGCCCTCGGCTGCCACCGGGGGCCGCTTCATTTCTATAACCCTTATATCACATTTCTCCTTGTGTCACTTACCTATATGAATCCCCTTATCGGGTGGCCGCCCCAAGAGCCATGAGACCGCACGGGCCAACGAGGCGCCGTGTAGGGTGTCGATGGGGGCGGCTGTAGGAAGGAAAACCAGATCGCTATTTCCCACAAAAATGCGCATGGACAAACGAACCTCTGGAATATCGCACAGGTCTTGTGAGCATATTATCTTTTCTATCTTAGTATTCTATTTCGGATAGGCCCCCCGAAATTCCCTGAGCTGAAACTCCTCCTTAAATTTATTTCTAACATCCGCCTCAGATTTTCCTGGTTTAAGGGAATAAACTTCGCCGCGCACAACGATACTCTTCTTGTTCCTCCATTTGATGGTGTGTTTAGCCACTCCAAAACATCGGCTTCTGCCACCGACACGGTTCGCGCCAGTTAACACAATGTGGCAAGGTTTCCCCTTAGTTTGCTTTTCGCATTCCGCTATTGCCGCCGCTTTTCCTTTCTTTCGTATCTTCTCTCATGGTGGCGCATCTCCTGTGTGCTGAATGACCGGTCTTTAGACAACCCAATTTCAGCAGGATGCGCCGCCTTCTGAGACTGTGAAAGTATTAGACCCTCACAGACCCCGGAACGGGGTTCGCTTACGCTTGCAGCCGGGCAGGCCGATGGCCGGACATGTCTTCAACCAGGGGAGCAGCAACATCGCAGAACCGGGAGAGAAACGCCTCGGCAGCCGTTCAGTTCGGGGTCGCGGTCGAGTCTTCGAGGAATCGGCGTAAAGTTCACACGCCATTCGCCCCCAGACGCTGTTTTTACAGACAATACTCCGCAAATGCAGCTTCTTTAAAACCACGATCACTTAGAAGTGTATGTTGGTTTCATCTTAGAGTGCGATGATCGAGTCAACTGCTCGATTGGTTCCTGACGCGCTCTCGAACATGAATGCTACGCCGATGTCTCACCAAAACTTCAACCGCATTAGCGCCTAAAATGCTATATATCGAGGCTTAATTACCTTCCATGTACGCAACCGAGAAATCGTCGTCTGTGCCCATATTCCGCAGTTTGCCACTGAATCATCAATCGTTGTGAGTTTTAACCTGTAGAACTCACATTTCTCACGAGTGAATTTCTCGTGGCGGCGACGCGAGTAGAACAGCGACGGCAGCGGTCAGGCCGGTAAATTTCGATGAATTTGTGTGAGTAGCACGAGGGCTACAGTTTGTTATGAGCAGTCATGCCAAGAATGAAATATTCGAATCCCTTGTGCATGTCCTTTGCCGTGTGGCCATTGGAACTTACGATTATGGGTGGTGACATGTAATTCCTCTGCCAATGGATGAGCATCACCGCCAGGAATGACTTCCAACGACGATGGCTGCCCAAGCCGTTCGTAGTAAGGCTCGCTTGCCAGGATTGGGTTCAACTTGGCCGATAAGGTATAGCCGTGCCGCACATAGGCCAACATCATGCCCTCTTGCATGGCCCAACCGTAATCACCCTCAATGAAGCGGGACAAACCTTTGTTGCAATAGTTCGTCGTAACGGGATGCGACGTGCCGACCAATTTGCATTCCACAAAAAGTGCGTCATGAGTTGACAACACTAGCGTTTCATCACGGACGAGTTCAAATACGAGATCGGGTTTCTTGGCGGGATGACTGCCATCAAAGTTCGTGAACTCTGGTGCTCGCCAGACTTTTCGAAACAACCGTTCATCAAACCCTGGGATTTCGCCTTTTTGTCGGAGTCGATTCTCAAGGATCGAATGCAGGTGCCGGGTGACATCATCTTCATGAGCGGTCCCGAGGACAAAACCCGATGCACGCAGCAATACAAATGCGCGGCAGATGGCGTTATGGGTGATCAAAAGAACCGCATCATCAATTGGTGGGTGTGGTAGCTGATAGTCAATGCCATCGGCGAAGAATCCCGCATTATTCATATGGGTCTGAACGCGCTCAAATGTTGACGCACAATGTGCAAGCCACATAATCGTGCGCGGCTTTGACTCCAAAATCGTAGTTGGTTCAACAAACCGATGAACAGACCACCTTGCGGTAGGACCATAACTATCCGGCTTGCGGCAGTACGATTCGCTTCCTGCATCACGCTCGACAAAAATTCGCGAGAAATATCCACTGGTGCTCTATGTGCGGTCAAAGTGACGAACCGCCATGGCCACGCTTCGCTTTGTTCAATCACCTCAGCGGCGTAAAGTTCCGTGCATGTTTCCTTAACGAAGGGTTGAACCATATCCACCAAATACCAACAAAACGCGTCGACATCCGACCGTTGCGGTGGCCGCTCGGCAGGTAGCCGCGCTGAGCGATACGGCGCTCCGAATCGAACGGTATCACTTATAACATTCATATCATGTGAGTTAAGCCCATAGAGCTCAAATACTAGCTCGTCAATCGCTTCCCACGGTTTATTTTTGTCGCTGCGCAATTCCTCGGCTAAGCGATTGACACGATGCCATTTGGACGCCGTTAATGTCTTTGGATTTGGGAACGAAAAGCTGTCAAGGTCTTCCTTCAAAAATGTCCGATAACTTGCACCAATGCGTGAACTATGGGTGAGATAGTGATGATGCCAGAGTTGACTGTGAAGAATCAAATATAGGAGTTGTGCTAGGCCCTTCGGATTGTCGTGTCCCGCCGTCGAATACCCATAAAAACTCTTGGAGAAAGCAATCGCGTGCTTTTCCGATAGGTAGGCCTTCGGCCGCTCTCGCGTCTGGCCGGGTGTCTGTGGCACGATTACGAGAGGTGGGTTGTATAAGCCAGCGTCACGAGGAGCATGTGCTGTCATGCGGTGATGATGTTCCTGCCAGCTATTAAGCTGTTGTAGTTCTATCTTGAATCCGTATTCAGGTGCTTCAAAATTAGGTAAGTCTAGCAAATGGTCAGCGGGCTTCTGCACTAATCCTGACGATACATTGTAACCTTCGCCACTTGATAAGTCTGTCCAGACATCGGAAACTGATGGCAATTCGCGTGACGATATTTTTTCGATAACCTCAACATCAAGAACGCTGCCCAAACTGAGTGTCTTGAGCATCCAGGGTTTTGCTACCACTGAATCAACAGACACAGCCTGCGCGGCCCGAAAATCGAACCGAAAATCCGCCCGTTTGCATAAAGCATTCTCTCGCACTGGAGTAATAAATGAAAATTGATGTTTCGCGGGCGGCACCGTATTGCGCGCAAACAGCAGCATGAATGGTAGGCCCATGTTAGGCCAAACTGCGGTTTTCTCTAGATCAGAGCCATTAAGGATTCCGCTCACCGTTAGACCACGAAACAAGGCTTCGCGGGCGAGCCGACCGGCACCACTCTGTTTCAGGATAATTCGACCTGGTAGTGCCATTGCAATCGCACCACCCGGTTTAGCCCACTCAGTTGCGCGCCACAAAAAGGGAAGATCGGGGTTATTATCCGGATTCTTGTAGGAAATTACATCAATGCCCATTATTTGGCGCGTAGTGAGAATTCGGCGCGTAATTGCGGAAAATTCTTGATTTGTAGCAGCGTTGCGCACTCGTTGCTCGGCCTTTTCAGTGCTAGTTGTGAGTCTTGAGCGCAGCCTCGTCCACGGTGGATTACCAACAACCACATCAAACTTTGCATTAAAGTGCTCTGGCACATTTGGTGCTAAGCTCCCGAGCACAAATCCGTAGCGTCGCTCCTCAGTATCATGGGGGCCAAAATTAAAAAGAACTTCACCTTGGAGCGCTCTAGGAAACTTTAGAATCCTCGGTGGCCTAGTAGTACCGTTTACTTCAATTGCGGTGATATAAAGGGCGAGTGCAGCAAGTCGCAGTGCCGATTCACTTACATCAAAACCGCGTATTTGATTATAGAGAATACGGTGGATGACTCTCTTGTCTGGTCGCCGTCCCATCTTTTTCCAATGCAATCGAACGAGTTGGCGGAAAGCAAGCACAAGAAAGACCCCCGCCCCACATGCTGGATCGAGTACGAGAGCATCTTGTGGTTCCTTTACACCTGCCAGCGCTTCTTCAACTAGTAGACGCGCGATGTTCTTTGGCGTGTAGTGGACGCTCGTCTCTTCTGCCTGAACCACATCCCATCGTCGGCTGAATGTTTCGTAGATTTGGCTTAACACGCCGATTGGAATATGCGCGAAATTAAAATCATCCCAGTCGATTGTCGTTTGAAAGCTTGATCCACCAACATGCTTCCAGCCGCGCATTATTGCTTCGAGATGTCGAAACACTTTGCCGTTGGTCTTCTCCTCAGCGTAGCGAAAGAACTTTCTGTACGCGCGCATACGCGCCACTGGGGACAGCGATGAATCAAGGCTGTCTACAAGCGGAAGAAAATCGCCGTTAAAAGTTTCGTCTAACCAGCATGAGGTAGCTGCGGCCCGCTCGGCATCAGAAAAGACATCCTTTAAATTGTCAGCGGACGGGCAGATATCAGCCAACTCCTCGTGCACTACAATTTTGCGATCATGGAGAAAGCGAAAGAATAGAGCCCTTCCGGTAACGGACAAGACTTCAAGCGGCAGCATTTGCCCTTCCAGTTCTTTGTCAGCTGAAGCTAGAAGACGGTGAATTTCCTCAAAAACATAATCCGGGGTTTGAACTTGACCTTTAAGAGAAAATGAACCAGTGGCTAGCCTTTGAAAAAACAGCGGCGCATCTGGCGAGTCGCCAGATAGAGTGACTGACTGTGCGTTGTCGAGCACGGCACGATCAAGATTTATGGGGTAAAGCGTAAGCTCGCCTGGTCGGACGATTCCAAGTAGAGCGTGCTCACTTCTGTTGGCCAGCAGTTGGCCCAGATTATGCGCTCGTTGATCTAGCTGATTTAGCCCAGTACCACTTTCCAAATCGTCAAGAAGATATAGTAGGGGCCGCCCCTGGAACTCCGCTACGGCATGTGGAAGCAAAGTATCTTTGCTTTGTATCTGCATCAAGTCGAGGTAATTGAGATGTGCGTCTGTCTTCGGTCCATGGAGCGTTATCAACTCTGGGCAGCCAAACGCTTTAGTTTCGCGTTCTAGTCGAGCACCCGATGATGATGAACGTGTTACCTGCATCGTCAAAACTTGCGTATCGTTCCGACAAGGACACCAGCAATGCGTATGGCGTCTGCGTCTGCTCTAGCGAAAAACAAATCTGGATAGGTTGAGTTTTCTGCACGAAGGCGTACGCCCTCAACAGAACGAAAAAACCGCTTCAACGTTATATCTTCACCGATCACAACCGCGGCAATATCGCCGTTGGCTGCCATAGGTTGAGCATTAACAATAGCTATATCGCCATCGAAGATTCCTGCACCCATCATGCTATCTCCGTGAACCCTCGATGCAAACAGCTTGTCTCCGCGCCATAATTCGATGGGAACTTGAATCGTGGCTTCAACGTGTTCAATTGCCACTATAGGATCGCCAGCGGCGATCCGACCCACTAAGGGTACTAACACGACTGATTGTGGTGGGATGATATCATGATTTAATCGGATTCCACGCGCACGTCCTGGCAGGAGTTTCAGGTATCCCTTCCGCGCGATAAGGTTCAAATGTTGGCGCGCAGAATTGATGCTTTTGAAGCTGAAGTGGCTGCAAATTTCCTCCAACGTCGGAGCGGAGCCAATTTCTTCCGCATATGTCCGAACAAAATCAAACACTTGACGTTGGCGAGGCGTGAGTTTTCTATGTTGAGCCATGTTAAATCTAATATACTACAAATATTTACATTGTGCAAGCAATAAGAGACTCGGCTATAATATATTCGTAAGTACCCAAATATACCACGCAGTCCACGAACAGGGCGGCAGACCCCTCGCCATGATCAGTTTTTCACAGCTAGGGGGAAGATCGTACCGCGTGACACTTCATCGGGTGGACTCCGCAGTTTTACGAAAAGAACCTCTCTCTGTGGTCGACAACCCAAAGTTCCTTATCCCTTCCCTGGATCGAGATCCCCAACCTTGGTTCGAACATCCTCGCCACCGTCCAGCGTCGTCTACATGGCATTAGGCTGGAGCCATGTCGAATGCACCCAGGGGCGTGGGCGTTACGACAGGCGCAAGCGCTACGACAAGCCCCTCAAAGACATCCGCTTGCGAACAAAGCGGAGAAAATGGAAGCAAGTCATCAATAAGTAAAATCAACCTGCCTGTCACCACCCGAACGAACAGTTACGACCCGAAATCGTTCGGTCACGCGGTGATGGAGAAGACTATGGCGCAGAGCGAAGGCGGCCAAAGCCCGGCAGAACGCGGACCTGGCATCGTCCTCCTCCTTATCGCCACCCTTTGACCGAACGCTTTCTCGACAGGGGTGCTCCGATCTACGCCCGGGTTATAATTCGTCGGCTTCCGATTTGATTACGTATTGCAGATAAGCAAATCCCAAAGAATTTCTCAAAAACTAATAGCTGAAATTATTTCAACAAACTATAAGAATTCCCCTCTCGCTGAAAACCCCCCACTGCCTGAAAACGGGCGGAGGGAGAGAACCCGTGTCGGTTCGTGAAGAAGTGCAGGATCGTAGCTGCGAACATTTCCTGTCGGAGCAGGAGTTTCATCAAATGGTATGTGTGTTGAGCGAAGTGTAATCCGATGGCAAGGTGTCGAGGTGTTGAGTATCGGCTCTCAGGCTCCTGACGCCAGGGTCGCCGAGAGTATCGCGGCTGATATGTATAGGTTCAGAACTGTTTTCGCCGCTTAGGATTTATGAGAATCTCTTACATAACGTCTCCAAATAGCTCCGCTTTGGTTGGCGGCATACTCCTAAGGCAAAAGAGGAGTTAGTAGACATTGACTTCAATGGCACCCAATCACTTGTTTGATCATGACACGATGAACGCGCCTTGGGGGCTGGAGTCCAGGACCAAGCTGGTAGCATTTGCCTGCCATTTCTTTGACGCCAATAACATCGCCGCCAACCACTCGGTCATAAACAAAGAAGTTCCGAGCGGACAGAATCCAGAGCCACTTACAGTGAGCGATTTTCTCAAATTCCTGGAAGTGAATAAAACCTTTTCGAAGACGCCCAACGCGTTCCGCGTCGCACAAATCGTGGAGCAGATGACATCTACCGGTCTCCTGGTTCATGCGGGCCATGGCAACCGCTCGCTCGCGGGGTTGCAGGACCACTACCTGTATTTATTAACGGCATCAGAAGCTCGTCGAGACTTGTTCCGGCTGGTACCCGTGCTCGGCCCGGAATTTCTCTACAAGCTGTGCGCACCGGGCCTGGTCCACATCACGGGAACGAACGGCGATGGCAAGGCAGTTGCCGGGACAGGACTCATAGTCGATTCGAGTCATGTTCTTACCAGTCGTCATGTCGTATTCGACATGAAAGTCGACGAGAAACAGATGATTCAGAGCAACGTGTACATCGTCAACAAGGAATCGATCCACATGCACCCCGAGGTTGACGTGGCGGTAATGCAGGTGAACGGCCCGCCGTTGTCGCCGTTGAAGGGAGCCCTGTTTAAAGTTCCGGTAGTGGCTCAGACCGTGTACACGCTTGGCTATCCTAAGCTTCCAGGCCTCCGGGACGCGTCTGTGACGATGCAGCAGGGAGCTGTGACGAACGCGTCGGTCACATCACTCTCAGGGGAGAAACTGTTCCTTTATTCCGCGATATCCAGACCTGGGAACAGCGGTGGTCCCGTCATGTCCGAAGACGGCTACGTGGTTGGCCTCTCTATTGTCGATGCCACCGGTCAGTACGATCAGAATGATGCTTTTTCTCCACACTATGCGGGAATCCCTGCTCAGGTCGTTGTCGGGGCAGTGGAGGATCTTGGGCTGGGAATTCAATTGCCCTACGAGCATTTGGAGTGACACCCGAGTTACTGTCAAATGTTATGTATGGCCGTCTCGAATCCAGCAGCTTCTTGCCGGGCGCGCTGGATGCGAATGGTCGTCCCCTCCCCGAAACACACAAGGCCCATGCGCATGCCACCTGCTCTGATATTGCAAATCATGTCATCGGGTTCGTTCATCAGTTTACACAAACATTCTATCCTTTACGTATCCATCCAATTTATTTCCATGCTTTTATCGTTCATTCATGCATTATTTACCCTGTTTCCAGGTTCCGGGAGGGAAGAACGATGAACGGATGGGATGAAGCGGGGCGCATATCGCGTCTGTGCGCGGGCCGGGCGGAGGTGAGCCTGAGCCGGGGAGATTCGTGGGCCGGAAGGATTGCTGACGCTTGAGTATTCATCTCCTGCGAATTCAAGGGATTGGTTCCGCCGCGAGACGCGCCCTCATCCGGTCTTCTTGCCGGCGCAGGGAACCCCCCGGCTCGAGCGGGGCTTCCGTCCGGAATGCGGCCTTGAGCGCTCATTTTCCACAGATTCGCTTGCGCCTCTTGTTGTGCCTGATGATCCGGTCTTCCGTTCCCTTCGTGAGCTCATCCTTTCTGCTCATCAGGATATATTCGGTCCAGTCGCAACCGTTCAGCACCTTACTCGCGATACCATTCCGAGCGCATGCAGGCGCATCGCTATCGGCAACGATTGTATGGGAGCGCACGCTTTCCTTATGTTCGCGCGCCATTACTACTAGTCGTGCCTACCGAAGGGATGGTTCATGAAGGAGTACGGGGGGACTGTCAGGAGCGCGTCTATTGCTTACTCCAAGGCCAATACCGAACAGGCGCACTTAGCTACGAACGAGGTGCATGACCTGGCGCTGTTTTCAGTACCACACGACGCGGTCGCCCCTTCCCCGTGGACATCGGCAATTTCACCTTTGCCGCATCGCACGCGAACCGTCGGGCGTCGTCACGAACCTTGAATCAGTTCGTCGATGCGGTCGGCGATGCGTTGCGCGGGTTCGCGCAGTTGCCCGACGCTCCAGTCGGCGGCGTAGCCCTCGGTCACATCCTGGGGCCGGGCGTGGTTCACCAGCCGCTTCGTGAGCGAGCGCGGCAGCATGAGTTCGCGCTCGGCCACCGTGATGAAGGCGTTGCGCAGCCCGTGGAACCAGAAACGGGTTCCGCCTTTTTCTGAAATCTCGCCGTAGAAACGCGCAAGGTCCGACACGTGTCCGGCCCCGCTCCTGGGGGAGGGAAACACCCATGGGCCTTCGCCATCCGCAAGGCGCCGATCGAGGATGGCGGTGAGTTGCCGGGTGATCGGAAGCTCCAGCGGCTCCCCGGTCTTGGTCTCCTCGACCCTGAGGACGCGCCGCTCCATGTCCACCTGCTCCCGGCGCAGTGATACGATCTCGCCCCGGCGCATGCCGGTGTAGATGCCGATCAGGAAGATGTCGCGGATCTCCGGCTCGAGGCCGGCGGCCTCGATGCCTTTCCGCCAGCGGGGCAGCACCTCGGCCGGGCTCGATATCCGCCGCCTCCGCTTCCGGTGAAAGCGCCCGCCCGCCGCCAGCCACAGATCGACCGGATTGCGCAATCCCTCGAAATCGACGCAGGGCCTGCAGTAGATCGAGCGCAGCATCGAGAGCGTCTGGTTGGCCGCCGACCAGCCGTGTTTTCCTGTAATGAGATTGAAGCGGTCCTCCGCGTCCTGGCGGGTGATGGCGTCGAGCGGACGCTTCAGCCAGTCGGAGAGGTTGACCCGCAGGTTCTGTCGGTAGAGCCTGACGGTATTGACCGCGCGGTCGGGGTTCGCCGCCATGTAGATCTCGAAGGCACGGGCCAGGGTGGGGACGCCTCGGGCATCGGCCCGCTCACCGGCGGGATCCTCGCCCCTAGCGACGCGTCCGAGCAGGTCCTGGGCCAGGCGCCGTGCCTGGTCGGGGGCGATGCGGCCGTAGCGTCCGATGACCACCCGCTTGTTGGGCGCCTTGCGGCCGCCTTCGCCTGCGCGGTAGTTGACGATGAATGACTTCATGCCCGAGGGCTGGACACGGACGCCGAAACCCGTGAGCTTCTCGTCCCAGGCGATCCAGGACTTATCTCCGGGCTTTAACGCCTCGACGGTGCGCTTCGTGAGCGTCGTCCTGACTCTGGCGATGCGTTTTCCGGTGTTGTTTTCCATGTCCCGGACTATAGCAGCGTGAATGAAAAATAACAACACGAATATCAACACATGAAAACAAATCACAGGCTAGGGAAAGGCAGGAGTGTCGGGGAATGGCGATACAGATATGATTGTAAACTAATGAAATATTAGAGGTATTGTCGTTTTAGTAGTATACAAGGGTACGATAGTCTCTCTTTATAAAATATGTTTCTCGAACATGTCCACCAGCCCGGGCTGGAAGGTCACGACCCGGTGCCACTCGGTCTTGTCCACCCGGTCGCCGGACTGCTTGTCGACGTAGCCCTCGTCCGTGGCGATCGAGAGATTCGCGACGCGTCCGCCGCTCGCGAGATGGTTGATGGTGACGTCGGCGCCGAGACGCCCGATCAGTTCCGCTCTGTTGAGTCCGAATGCCATGGTGATTCTCCTTGTGGTGAGAGTGTGAAAAAGTGACAGGAGGGAGAGAGCCTTTCTCTCCGCCCCCCGGTTCGCCCTACACGCTGCAAAACTCCACTTCGCCGTCCGCCTCGGCGCGCAGCTGGCGGATCGTGTACGCGTCGAGTCCGAGTTCTGCGAGCAGTTCGTCCGCGGTGGGAACGTCGACGTCGTAGTCGTTCTCGTACATGGCCAAGCCTCCTCTCGGGTTGTCGTGCCCGGCAGCGGGAGCTGGAGACCGTCTCCCTCTCCCTACCGGGCATTTGCCCGGCTCCCCGCTTCGCTCTTCCTCTACGAAGGCGGTTCGCGACCGGTGACTGACCGCCCACGGACCTTGCGCGGCCACCGTCCCCGCCAGGCTGCCCTTAACACAGGCGCACATGGATACCCCCCGGCTTGCGCCCGTTCCGGAATTCGGGTCAGATGAGACATGGACAACCGCAGACGCATCGAGGGGTGCGGCTTCTGGGCGCCGGCGCTCTTGTGGCTGCCGCTCGGGGTGTTCGTGACCGCCGCCGTGCTCTTCTGGACGGCGCCCGAGGCCTGGACGCCGATGTTGCCGGAATCGGCGGCGGCACTGGCGCCGTGCGGTTTGCCGCTCGCCCTGGCGTGCCGGCTGATATGGCGGCTGGGTTACCGTCGATCCGCCTGGGTGACGTGGGTGGGGCTCGGCGCGGTGACGGCGCCGCTGGTGGCGGGACTGCCCGGCCCGCTCTCGATAGCCGCCTGGGCGGTCGTGACCAGCCTCCCGGCCTGGCTGGCTTGGTGGTGGCTCCCCGAGCCGGACTGAAACCGGCCGGCTGCGCAGCAGGGCGGCGGTCGTCAAACACTCCCTCCCCGCTCAGGCCCGCTCCTCTCCGACTCACGCGAAGCGGAAGAACGGCCCGAGCCGTGCGGCGAGGACGTCGGCGCCGAGCGCAGCGAGGTCGTCGTTGAAGTCGCCGCGCTCGGAGACGATGACCGTGGCCGCGACGCTCGCCCGTGCGCAGCGTTTGGCCAGGCGATCCGCCGCGACCTCGCCTTCCACGTCGTTGTCCCGGGCGATAACGAGGCGGGTGACCCCCTCGGGTGGGACGAATGCGCCGAGGCTGCCGGCGGAGAGGGCGGCCGCGGCGGGAACCCGGGGCGTCGCGGTGACGATCGAGAGCACGGTCTCGACGCCCTCCCCGACCAGGAGGGTGGGCCCGTGGACTCCGAAGCGCACGGCGCGCCCGAATACCCGGCCGAGCGCCTTGCGGGAGGGGAGGACGCCGGCCTTGGCCTGCGCACCGGGATCGATCCAGGTGCGGTGCACCCCGTGGAGCGCGCCTTCGGTGTCGGTCACGGCGGCGACCAGGGCGGGCAGCCGGCGATCGGCTTCGCGGTGGTAGAGCGCCGGGTGGAATCGCAGGGAGGGGAAGCGGAACCGCGTGATGCCCCGGGCGCGGAGGTAGGCCTCGGCCGGGGCGCCCTCAATCGGGCGGCAACTCCGCCAGATGCGCCGCGCCGCTTCCCTCGCGTCGTATGGCGGCCCCCCGTCCGGCAGATGAGGGGCAGGCAGGGCGAGGAAGGTGCGGGCCTCGTCCATGGCCGCGCGGAGCGTGGACGCAGCGCTTCGGCAGCGAATGAGATCGAGCAGGTCGCCATGCTCCCCGGTGGCCGCGTCGCTCCACTTGCCGGGCGCGCCCGGAGGCTCGAGGCGGACGAAGAGCGAGCGCCCGGGCGAGCCGTCGACGTCGCCCGCGACCCAGTAGCGGCCCTGCTTCTTGCCCCGGGGCAGATAGCGGCGGCAGACCTCCTCGGCGCGAGAGGCGAGCGCGGCGGCGATCCCGGCCGCGGGAGATGGTGTTCGGGACATGGTGGACCTCCTCTGGAGTATGAGCAAAAAAAGAGCCGGCGCGTGAGCGTCCTCCGGCATCACCGGGCCGGCTGCATTGCAATGAGGGCGGCTCAACCGGCGACTTCGTCGTCCTGCGCCGGACCCATTGTTCGCGCGGCTAGGGCGGACCAGGCCTCCCGGTCCATCCCGAGGCGGGCGTTCAGGTGATCGCAGAAACGCTCGGCGTCTTCCAGGGTCAAAGCGACAATGGCGGTGGGGATGTTTCCGGCCATACCGTCGATGACGAGCCGTATCTCCTGCGGCGCGTCGGCCGGACCGTAGGCCGGGCAGAAGGCGAAGTCGGGGTTTTCCGGCAGTGTGTGTGAGGTCATGAAACGGACTCCCTTGGGTGATGTCGGAATCAGAGGCCGCACCCCGGCGATTGACGCCGGGTGGACGGCGATATGGATACGGACGGCGCCTCCCCCCCGGCCATACGTATGCGGGCCGGCTGCACGTGCGGGTTCAACTCGCGAGGGGCCGGTTCTCGAGGACGCGGCCGAGGACGGATGCGTCGGGCGCGAAGACCCGCGCTCTCCAGGAGACGATCTCGACCGTACAGCCCGCGCGCTTGAGGGCTGTGAGGTGGCGGTCGTCGGGGCCTTCGATCTCCAGGCGCTGCGCTCCCATGATGCGGCGGCGCGCGAGGCGCCAGTCGTTCGCGAGGGTCAGGACCTCGCCGCTTCCCATGACGGCGTAGAAGGCCTCGTCTGCACTGAGAGACGGACCGCCGCCCAGTCCGAAGGCGGCGCGCACGGCCCGAATCCCGGTTGCGTCCAGGGCGCGTCCGATCATCGCCTCTCCCTCGTCGGTGGCGAGGCGCCGCACCCGCATGTTCTCGGCCCCCAGCCGGTCCCAGACCGGCAGGAGGAGCCCGGTGACGAGCCAGAAGCGCGATTCGGTGTAGGGCGGCAGGCCGGCAACTTCGGCCTCCCAGAGGGCGCGCCATTCGGCCTCATCCGCTTCGCGCCAGTTCGAGGCATCGAGTTCGGCTCTCGCCACCCCCTCCCGCGCGGCAGGCCTCAGGAGCCTTACGCGTTCCTGCACGCCCCCGTCGTCGAACAGCATTGAGGGCGCGGGCAGGACGACGGACGCCCGTTTCGAGCGGGCGTTGATGAGGAGCGCGGGCGCGCCGCTCTTCCCGGCCGTCTCGAGCGCGGCGTCCGCCGTGACGGGCACGAGCCGGTCGCGGCGGAGGATCTCGACGAGGCCGGTCGCAGCCCCCGTCCCCGGGTGGGTGTAGAGGGTCTCGCGGCCGGCCGCCGTGAGCGAGTCCGCTTGCAGGGTCTCGACGCCGACCTCGTACGTCCCCGCCTCGACGGCCGCCTCGATGTTGGACTCGACGCGGGATTCGAGTTCAGCGAACAGCGCGTTCTGCTCCGCTATGGGAAGCGCGAGCAGGCGGTTCAGGAACCTCGGCATGGGCGGGAGGTCCTCCTTGAGCGATCCCTCGTAGGTGAGTTTCAAGCCGGTCGCCTCCTCGAAGCGATCGAGGGACCATCCGGGCAATCCGCCCCGCCACAGGGCGCCGTAGAACTGGCGCAGCGCCGCCCGGGCGTAGGGGCTTTCGAGGTTGTCGCCCGCGCGGAAGAGCGTCGCCTCGCTGCCGGCCATGGCGGTCTGGGAATTGCGCTGTCCGCGCGTGATGGCGCCCAGGGAGTCGAGCCGCCGCGCGATGGTGGCGATGAAGCGCTTCTCGCCCTTCACGTCGGTGGTCACGGGCCGGAACAGGGGCGCCGAGGCCTGGTGCGTCCTGTGGGTGCGGCCCAGTCCCTGTATCGCCTGGTCCGCCCGCCAGCCGGGTTCGAGCAGGTAGTGGACCCTCCGCTGCGTGTTGGCGGCGGAGAGGTCGGCGTGGTAGCTCCGCCCGGTGCCGCCCGCCATCGAGAAAACCAGGATGCGTTTCTCGCCATCCATAAAGGCCGCCGTCTCGGCGAGGGAAGCGGAGGCCGGGCGCGCCCGCAAGGCGAGCCGCTCGCCCTGCGCGTCCTCGACCCGGAGCACGCGCCGTGAGCGGCCCGTGACCTCGGCCACGGCGTCGTGGCCGAAGCGGTGCACGATCTGGTCCAGCGCGGATGGCACCGGCGGCAAGGATGCCAGCTTCGCAATGAGCGCATCTCGCTTTGCCAGGGCTTCCTGGGAGAGAACGGGGTTCCCGTCGGGATCGACGGCCGGGCGGCTCATGAGGTTCCCCTCATCGTCGGTGAAGGGCTCCTGCAGTTGCACCGGGAAGGCGTGCGAGAGGAAGTCGAGCACGTACTCCCTGGGTGTCAGGTCGATGGATAGATCGTCCCATTCGGATGAGGGGATCTCCGCGATCCTTCGCTCCATCAGGGCCTCGCCCGTGGAGACGAGCTGGATCACGGCCGAGCGGCCGGCGCCCAAGTCCGCCTCCACCGCCCGGATGAGCGAGGGACACTTCATGGAGGTCAAGAGGTGGCCAAAGAACCGCTGCTTCGCGCCCTCGAAGGCGGAGAGCGCGGCGGACTTCGCGTTTTTGTTCAGCGTCTCCTCTCCCTGCATGATGCCCGTGGCCTCGAGCGCGTCCTGGAGGTTGGCGTGGATGACCTTGAAGGCGCCGGCGTAGGCGTCGTAGATGCGCCGCTGCTCGGGACTCAGCGGGTGTTCGAGGATGTCGACCTCGATCCCCTCATACGAAAGGGCCCGCGCCTGGTACAGCCCTAAGGCCTTCAAGTCCCGTGCGACCACCTCCATGGCGGCGACACCGCCCGCCTCCATCGCCGAGACGAATTCCTCCCGGTTCTCGAAGGGCGTCTCACCTGCGCCCCAGAGGCCCAGGCGGCTCGCGTAGGCCAGGCCGGTCACGGTCGTGGCGCCCGTGGCCGAGACGTAGAGCACGCGGGCGCCCGGGAGCGCGTTCTGGAGCCTGAGCCCCGCCCGTCCCTGGGCGGAGGGTTTGACGGCGCCGCGCGAGCCCCTGGAACCCGCCGCGTTGGCCATGGCGTGGGACTCGTCGAACACGATCACGCCCTCGTACCCGTGGAGGTCTTCCTCCTCGAGGCTCCCCGCGAGCCAGGCGACCACCTGTTCGAGCCGCGACGCCTTCCCCTCCCGTGCCGGCGCCCTGAGCGTGGCGTAGGTCGAGAACAGGACCCCGCTCTCGTGCGGGATGTCGGCCCCCTGGCGGAAGTTGCCCAGCGGGATCACGTCCTCGGCGCTTCCCCCGAGGGCGGACCAGTCCCTGCGCGCGTCCTCGAGCAGGTTGGCGGAGGCCGAGAGCCAGAGCGCCCTCTTTCTCCCCCGGAGCATGTTGTCCAGGATGGCCGCCGCCACCTGCCGGCCCTTGCCGCACCCAGTGCCGTCGCCCAGCATCCAGCCCCGGCGGAACCGCACCGGCGCCGAGAGGACTTCGCCGTCCTCCGTGACGGCGTCTTCCACGGCGTGTTCGCCTTCCTCCTCATATCGGCGGACCGTCTCCCAGGCGGCGCCGACCCGGTAGCGGGTCGAGAGGTGGTTGTTGTGGGCTTCGCCAGCCAGGACGACGCTCTCGAGCTGGGCGTCGGACAACAAACCCTCGGTGACGACGCATTCAGGCAGCAGCGGGCGGTGCTTGGGTACAGGGTGCGCGACGGCGGCCATGGCGGCGGACTGGACGAGGGGCGTGGGATGCGCGCGGGCGCCCGGGATATGGACGACGCCCGGCTTCCAGGGCGCGTAGGGGCCTGCCGTCTCGTCCTCGCCGCACGGCGGGGCCGTCTCGTATGCGAGTTCCGAGACGGGACCCGGGTCGCGGGCCGGTCTGGACGCCTCCCGCCCGTTGTCCCTCTTCCCGGTCTTGCGCGCTTTCGTACCGGACGCCGTCATCTCCCCGAAAAGATCGCGGAGCGGGACGTCTGATGCGGGCGTTTCGGCGGGGGGAGTAGACAAGCGCGGCGGGACATGCGCCGTGACCGCATCGAGCAGTTCGGCGGCGTCCGCCGCGCGGTTTTCCGGGTCGACGGCGATGCCGGGTTCTTCGCTCTTTTCGATCACGGTGAGCCGGGTGTCGAACGTGGTCCCGCGCCTCGCGTAGGCGCGCCCGTCGATCGCCGTCGTGAAGACGACGCGAGCGGGCGCTTCGATGGACGAGAAGGCGGCCTCCCAGTCCGCATCGCCCGGAACGCAGCCCGCCGACGTGACGGCGACCAGCCGCCCGCATGGTCTCAGCGCGCAAAAAGCCGAGCGAATGTGGCGGAGGTCCACGTCATGACGCACCCTGGCGACGCCCGGGGTCGCCGAGAACGGCGGGTTCATGAGTACGACGTCCGGCCGGACCCCGGGGAGGCGGTCGGCGACGGCCTCCGCGTCATGGCGGGTGACGCCGGCATTCGGGAACAGGAGAGCAAGGAGGCCGGCCCGGACGCTCGCTATCTCGTTCAGGTGGAGCGCGCCTTCCTCCCCGAGCGCGCACTGCGCCATCACGGCGAGCATCCCGGTCCCGGCGCTCGGCTCCAGGACGACGTCACCGGGGCGGATAGCAGCGGCGCGCACCGCGGCGTAGGCCAGGCCGAGCGGGGTCGAGAACTGCTGCAGGCGCACCTGCTCTTCCGAGCGCTTCGTGTGGGAAGGTTCGAGGGCGGCGATTCTTTCCAGCATGGCCAGCATGGCGGCGGGACCCTCCGCTCCGGCCCCGGCCCTTTGTCGCATGGCCCGCCCGTAGCGCTGCAGGAAGAGCACGACGGCGGCTTCCGCCGCCTCGTAGGCGTCCTTCCAGACCCAGGCGCCCTCGGCGTCACTTCCGCCGTGTGCGCCCGTCATGGCGTCGCGGAGCGCGTTCGCGTCCAGTGGGCGTCCCGCCGCCAGGAGGGGCAGCAGGGCCCGGGCCGCGGTGAGTAGCGCCTCAAATGCGTCCGGCGCTGTGGAGCGGGCGGCTTGCGGACGTACGTCCGCCGTCAGGGCTTGCGGCATGGCTCTCTCCTCGGTTGTCGTGGGAATGAGGGAGGCCGTCCGGGGGATCGCTCCCCCGGGACCTCCCGGAACGCCTTGGGCTGACCGGACTCGGCCTCTACCCGGTGTGAATGCGGATCAGGTCCGTCCGGCGCTTCGGAGCTTCGCGACGAGGCTCTCGACAGTGGCGGCGTCGGCGCCGCACGCCTCGCCCCAGCCTCTGAGGTTGCGCTCGAAGTCCCCGAGGCTCCCGAGATGCGCGTTGAAGAAAGGATCGACGTCCGTGGCGGCGAGGACGCTGTCCCCCGCAACCGCGACGCCCGTGATGGTGGGCTCCGTCACGGGCGGCAGGTCGAGGAGCCAGCAGAGGAAGGCCTGAAACATCGGCGAGAGGTTCTCACCGCGTCTCGGGTCCATGGGGTGTGTGGTCGTGGTCCGGGATTCGGTGTCGGGCATGGCTTTCTCCAGGATGTGTATGGGAAACGGCTCGCTCAGCCGCAGGCGGCTGCGCTCCTGCGCCCGGCGGCGTCGAGTTCGGGGCCGTATTCGACGATGCGGCCCGCATTGCGGGCGGCCTCGGCGTAGACGGCGAGGGTGAACTTTCCTTCGAAATACAGGTCGCGCTCGATCCCCAGGCCGAACGGCCCCTGGAAGGCTTCGAGTTCGGTGAGGCTGAAGCTCCCGATCTCCGGTGTGCCGAAGCCGAGATCGGCCAAGCCGAAGGCTATGGATGCGTCTTCCGTGTCGAGTTCGGTCACGAGCCAGGTCCCTGCGCCGCAGGGGTTGAAGAGCTTGACCAGGGGGACGTGGTCGGCGCCGCGCTTGGCGCCGTTTGCGAGCAGCGTTTCGCGCTGTTCCGGTGTGACGAGTTCCATCGGCATTCTCCTCTACTTGCAGGATGGATGTGGGAAGATCTGACTGCGTGGGGCTCAGAAGCCGAGAATCCGGACCCGCGCCCGGCCCCCGGTCACGGTGACGTCGGGCGCGCCGTCTGGGCGGCGGCGGATCGTCACGAGGGGCTTGTTGCCGGGCGGGTGGGGCGGATCGGAGAGCTCGCTCGTGAGCGTGGCGCCAGATGTCTCGAAGCGGAGCAGGACCCGTCCCCGGGACACCTCAACGGCGCCGCCGCCCGCCCGGCCGGGGTCGGTCAGGGTGACGACCGGCGGTTCGCCCCGCTCGCTGAAGCGGTCGGGGACCGGCCACGCCGCGTCCGGGTCCCGGGGATCGGCGCCTTCCCAGGCGGCGTCCACGAAAACCCTGCGGCAACGAACGTTCGGCCGCCGGTCCGCATGGGCGTTCTCGACGGCCTTTTCCAGCGCCTCCTCGAGGGTCTCCGCCTCCACGGTGAGCGTATCTGTGAAGCGGGCCGCGTATCCGCACCGGACGGTCCAGGGCTTTTTCATGGAGATACCTCCTCTTCGGCCAGGTCGATGCCGACGGCGCCGCCTCGCACGGTGATGGTGACGGCGCGGTCCCTGGGGATGAGCCAGAACAGTTCGCGCCGCACCGCACAGGCGATCGTGCGCCTGAGCGCCTCCTCTTCCGAACACAGGAGACCGATGGCCAGGTGCAGGGCCTCCTCCTCGAAGCGGGCGCGCTGCGTCTCCCAGCTGTCGGCGTCCGCCTCGTCCGATGGCGAAAACCAGGCGTCGCGCAGGACGTCGGCGAGTTCGGCCGGCTCGATGGCGCTGCCCGCCGTGACCAGCGGCCGGACGTCTGCGAGCCAGGCCCATGCCTCACCGGCGAAGGCGAGGTCGGCGTCGAGCGCGATGGTCTCGCTCGTACCTTCCGGGCCCTCGACGGCCAGGCTCATGCGGATCGCGTCCGGCCTCGGGAAAGGCTTATTGGACGGTCCTGACCGCTCGGGCGGGGCCTGAAAATCCTCGAGGGGACGGGCCTCGCCGCCGAGCGCGACATCGGTACTGACGTCCTTGATGCGTGGGAGGGCGTCGTACCAGGGGTATCCCTGGAATCTGCGGTCGGCCTCGAAGAGCCTCGGCGCCGTTCCGCCGCGCTCGGCGGCGCGCCAGAGCGCCTGCGCTTCTGGGGGTTCGAGTTCCGTATCCATCAGGAGCGCGTCTTCGGGCAGGGGTTCGGGAGACGGTCCCGCGAGCCAGTTGTCGATATCGGCGATGGGAGGCCGCCAGGGGCGCAGCGCAGGCGACGGCGCCGGCAGTTCGACCCCGGCCGCACGCGCGCGCTTCCACTCCCCGAACCCGATGACCGGCGCGGTCTCGGCCCTGGCCATCGCCCGGTAGATCGCGATCCGCGCGGCCTCGCGCATCTCCTCCAGGAAGGGAGTCTCGACCGCTTCCTTGCGCGCAGGCAGGACGAGTTCGAGTCCGGGGCAGTCCCGGACATCGGCGCGTACCGACCAGGCCGGGCCGTCGACGGGATGGACCGTGGGCAGGCGGACCGGCAGGATCAGGCCGTGGAAGTTCAGGTCCGGTTCGTCGCGGTAGCGGCTTCTGTCCGCGAAGACGCCGAAGGCGAGGCCTTGCCAGGACTCGGTGTGGACGGCGTTTTCGAGGAAGTCCCGGCGCGGGAGGGCCTCGCCGTCAAGCGTGACCGGAAGCGGGTAGTGCCGGGCCGCGTTCTCGAGCGCGCGCCGGATGACCTCTCGATTTTCTTCCGTATGAAAGCGCACAGCCGTCCCGTGGGGCCGGGGCGCCTCCTCGTCGGGGACGACTATCGCCTCCGCCTCTCCCAGGAAGTGGGCGGGCGTGAGTTCGACGCGCCAGCCGGCGCCCGGGCACGCCCTCGACGCGACCGTGCAGCCGCGGCGCGCGAGGCTCAGGAAACCCATACCGGCCGCGTCCTCGCGCCTCACCAGTTCCTCGCTCCAGCCGTTCTCGCCGAAGGAGAGGAGCACGGCGGGATCGGCGATCCCGGCCCCGTCGTCGGTGATGGTGACGGCCTGCGCGCCGGATATCTCCTCGATAGTGACGCGGAGGCGTGTCGCTCCCGCCCGGCGGCTGTTCTGGAGCGCCTCGGTGAAGACGTCGGCGAGCCGCGCCGTGTACATCCTCGTGACGCGATGAAGGGCGCCCTCGTGGATCCGGGCGTGGATCCGATCGGGGTGCGGCGTAGCATTCGGTGTATCGTTCATGTCCTGGACTCCTTTAGACGTGAAAACGAAAAAGCGCCCCGCAGCAAATGCCGCGGGGCGCCGTTCTGGACGTGTTTGCGGGTCAGTCCCCGCGCAGGAACTCCGGGATATCGGTCCCTTCGCCGTTCACGGCGTCGAATCCCTGCACGATCACCCTCGGGCTTCCGTCCGCGGTGGGGACCGCGTTCATCGCGTCGATCACCTGGGCGAGGTCCCCGCCCGCCGGAGTGTCGCCGCCGGCGGTATCGTCTGCGGCGGGGCCGGATTCCGCGTCGGAGGCCTCTTCATCGACGGCTTCCGGTCCGGGCTCTTCGGCCGGCGGATCGTCCTCCACGGCCTCCTCCACCCGGCCCGTATCGAAGGGCGCGAAGCCGGGCGGCGTCCAGGCGATTGCGGCGGCGTGCGCCCTTTCTTTCAGTCCTTCGGGCGGGTCGGCGGCGAAGGCTTCTTCCATCGCGCGGGCCAGATCCGCCTTTTTGTACTTCGCGCGGGCGGAGGCCCAGATGGGACCCAGGGTCGCGCGCGCAACGGCGAGGATGCGGTCTTTCGTGATGCGCGACCAGAACATCGCGGCGCCGGGCCGCACGTGCTTCGCGAAGTCGATATCGAGCCTGGCGACCGTGGCCTCGAATTCGGGCCGGGCATCGGGCTCGAAGGCAAGCTGGCCCTTGAGCGCCCGTGCGACGGCCGCCGCGAACAGGGCCTGTTTCTCTACGAGGGGGAGCGCCCGCATCTTCGCGAAGGACTCGCCCTCGTCTTCGACTTCCATCCAGTCGAGGGAGAGGCCCGAGCGATCTTCGAGCATGGCTTCGCCAGGGCTCCAGGCGGTGAAGTCCTCGTCGTTTGCCCGCGACGGCGGCCGGTCGGATGTCTCTTTGAAAACGATATCCAGGGCTTCGGTCCGGAAGCCGTCCGAGAAGGCGGCACGGGCGAACTGGAAGAGCGTCAGGTCGAAGGCCGCCTCGAAGTCCCCCGACAAGTGCGCCTTGACGAGCGTCGTTCGGACCGCGCGCAAATCGTCGGCGAGTCCGATCCCGATCCCCGTCTCCTTGCGGACCTTCGCGCGCGGGTCGGGGGGCGCCGCGAGCGGCGCGTCCACGCGGCCCGGATCGGCGCCGTTCGCCTCGCCCGCGTTCGTGCGCTCGGGCATGTCCTCGGGCCTCACGAGTCCCTCGACTATCTTAAGCCCGCCGTCATGGCCGATTGTCGCGATACAGCCCGCCAACTTGTAGTCACCCGGGAGGAACGCGGCCCGCGCGCTAACGGCCTCATCGATCGCACGGAGGCGCGACTCGATCCCTTTGGCCTCACAGGCGTGTTCCTCGGTCCACTCGTCGTCATCCAGATCTGCGAACTCATCTTGGCGGATGCGCAGGCTCTCCCGTTCGCTCTTCTCCTCATCGGTGGGAGCGCCCGGCTCGGGGCTTATCCGCCCGAACGTCGAGACTGCGCTCCAGTCGGCCTCGAGCACCGCCTCGGCCCAATTCCAGCGCTTCTCGAGTTCTTCCGCCGCTTCCCGGAGTTTTTCCGTCGCGAGTTTATTCAGGAGCACGGGGTCGTCGAACCATATTCCCCGGGCGTCCTCTTCCGCGAACAGGTCACGCGTGAGCGTCCCGCCAGCCGCCTCGTAGGCTTCTTCGCCCACGAAACGCGCCACGGCCGCGACGGCGGGCACCCTCTCCTCCGTCAGCTTGCCCCTCACCTGCCAGCCGCTCGGGCGGTAGCCCTGGGCTTTCACCTGCTCCCAGACCATCCTCTGGCGGGCGTGGTCGGTCGTGACGGTGAAGGCTTTCAGGGTGTCCAGGTCCATCTCCCCTGCCCGGTAGGCGTCGAGCAGCTCGGGCGCGGCGCCGCCGAGACTCAGGCGCTGTTCGACCAGGCGCTCCGTCATGCCGAAGCGCGCCGCGATCGCGGATACGGAGACCCCCCCTTCGGCGAGACCGGCGAACGCGACGACCTGGTCGGCGGGGTGCATGGCGACACGCACCACGTTCTCGGCGAGCGATAGTTCTCCTGCGTTTTCATGAGCCTCGGTCACCCGGCAGGGCACGGGGTGGTCAGGGTCGAGGACGCCCTCTTCCACGAGGGCCTTCATGGCGGCGAGGCGGCGTCCGCCGGCGACCACGGCGCAGCGATCGGTCGGAGCCTGTCCCGGACCCGATCCGGGGTCACCGCCGGGGTGTTCTACCCTGACGAGCAGGTTCTCCAGCAGGTCGTGGGCCGCAATGGAGGCCTTGAGCTCCTCGAAGGCGGCCGGGTCGGCCGGCGTCTTTCTGACGTTCTCCGGTGCGAGTTCCAGCCGGTTCAACGGAATGGAGCGGATAAGCGGTTCAACCTGAGCCATATGAATATCCTCCTGTAGATGAGATAGGAACGTACCGGGAACCCTCTCGGACCTTCCCGGCTTCGCCCTCGCCCCGCCCGGCTCGGCCTCTTGGCGGGGAGAAGCAAGGCTTAAGGAATTGAGCAATGAATCGCTACTCAGGCTTCAGGTCCTTCGTTGTCGGTGAGGTTCATCGAGGGGTGAAGGCTTACGAATAGTAGTGCGGGCCGGTATACCTTCTCGCCACCTTCTTAGCCGGTTGGACTCATGTTGAGAGCTGCGATGGTGTCTGCGCCCGATCAGATTGGATAGAGGAACTTGTTGCTCGACTTGATTGAGGGCGACGGCCCCGAGACAAATAACTAAGTCGTACGTTCTAATACGCTGTGGGGTTTCAGTCGCTACCGGCGAGTCCACAGATAATGTCTATCAGAATCGAAACGGCTCACAAAACTCGGTCCTGATGACATGTCCAGCATCCTCAGCGCTACTTTCGGCATAGAGTTGACATGTTTCGGTGAACATCTTCTGGTTGTTCGTAGGAGGAGTTCTGATGGCAAAATTCAGTCTCCTTAAGGGTTGTCGCCCCAGCGGCATCGACCACTAATCCATCTATGACTTTTGGGTGAAGATATGATCGTTCCGACATCCTCTGCAGGGGATGGTCGATGAGTGGTATGGTGATTTGGCGGGGAGAGTAGCGTATTTGCGTCGCTATTGAGTGTCCATTGATGCAGGACCTCAATATCTGTCTTTCAACAAAATACTCACTCAGATGCTTTGATAGGAGTCATGGGCTACTGGACAAGTTCTGGTTTTTCGATGCCACTCACGGGCATTCTGATGCCCCACGGGTATGGTGGCGTTTCCTCGCGTTGGTATTGGTAAGCGGTTATTTCCGGTAAGTTGCGCTTATCGTAAAGCCTCCCAAACCGGAACACCACGCTGTTCTGTGCTGCCAGAAAGAGATGGACGTGCTTGACGCCGTGATTGCCAAACGCAATGACCAAGTCCAGAAACTGTTGCCCCAATGCTTTCTGCTTATCTTCGGACCAATGGCAGTCAGGTGAGCCGGATGCCAACACCATTTCCACGACTGGCATATCGACGACTTTCTCTCTCACGCCAGAGATATCAACGCGATAGGACACCGAGACTGCCAGTGCAATTTCCATCGGACATGACTGAACAGCATCATTGCCAATAATCGTGAAACGCTCGCCGTCGTCGTCGCCATCCAGCACTCGCCACTTTTCTGTATGCCGATCCCAGTCCATCACGACGATTGGGCCTTCGTCGTCCATGAGTACACCCGTAAGGAATGTGAAAGGAACGGATGCCAATCCTCCGTAGACGTAGGTGATATCGCGCCGGTCATGGTCGCTCTCCCGGCGTTTAAGATCGTTGGGGAGAGAAATGAGCTTGTCGAGCGCAGCGCGAGGATCGATGATAACGCCGTCCTTCACCTGCTGTCGCAGGTCTAATGGCACTTGGTCACGGTGGCCTTCCAGCTTCTCTGGCAGGGCCTCATGGAGCGGAGTGCCACCTGTATCTCTCAGTCCACGGGCCTCAACGACAATGACTTTCTTCCGTAAGATTCGCTTTTGGTCAGTTCTGTACCAGACGAAGGCGAAAACAAAGAGGCCAATAGCAAGTAGCAACAGGCAGTAACTGATCAGGGTCGGAGTACCACCTTCGCTGTCGAAGCGTATCGAGAACGGGCCATACTGAGTCGGAATCGAAACCGAGAATGCCCATCCGGCGATCAGTAGGAATAGGAGGGCTATACCGCCCCTCACTAGATACACGGCTGGATGACGTGGACGAAACAGCCAGTCGGTAAAAGACCGGATGAAATGGTTGGCATGGTTCTTCATGTGTGCGCATCCCTATTGGATGTTAACGATGAACTGACCACTGCGGGCGGCGAGGAGGTTGTTCTTGACGATAAAGCACTCGATGCTGTGCTGGCCAGTATATAAAGTATTCTCCTTCCGCATCAGCTTGCCAGCTGTAATGATGGTCTCGTCGAACCCGCCACGAAGTCCGCCTGCGCTTTCAGCCTCCCGTCCGGTGTTCACCACCTGCCAGTAAACCTTGTATGGCTTCGGCACGTTCGTGTCCGCTTCGAACCTAAGGTTTGCGTGCTTGGTCAGCGCCGATCCATTACTAGCAAATTCATGCGGTCGAAACCCGTTGCGATCAACAATTGCGCGCTTAATCTGTACATCCCCTTGTGTCACTAGATCCCATGGTGGACGTTGCCGATGTGACGGGTTAAGAATGCTCTTCGCTGCCGATCCTAGACTGGAAAACAGCGTCTTGAGCGCACCACCCCTGATGCTCTGTCGGTGCGCCTGAGCAGCTTCAATCAGGCGTTTGCCGAAGTGCGGCTGGAGGCCTGCGAGAGCGGAGTCGCGGCTCATAGCTGCAGCCGCATTGGCGAAGTCAGTGCGCACCTGTTCGAGCCAGTCATAGAAGGCACGTTTGCGCTCGGGGTACTGCTGCCACCTGTCCGCAAAGTTTTCGGCGGGGTCCGCCGGATTTGCGATCCACGCCACACCGTCGCGGTCTTCAATGAAGCTGTCCATATGTTGCAGGATGTTGTAGAGCGTGCCGACGAGGGACGTTTCCTGCTGATACGCATTCGCCGCCAACGTGGTCAGGATGATTGAGATCGGTTTATCGTCAGGATGATCCACAAACATCATATCGCGGTGCCGTTTTAGGATCTGAATGGCGTACTGGAGCGGTGTCCGCACTTCGTATTCGGGTATGTCCTCGACGCTCGCACGCGCCTCCATTGCAAGCATCTGACGGCGCGCGTTAAACACTTCGGCCATACGCGAATGGAACCAGTTGCTGTAGCCCTTCGGGTTGCTGTGCGGCCAATCCTCCGAAATCTGGCGGTACATTGGATGTTCTCGGTCGGTAATCGCGATGGCCGTCTCCGACCACTGCGTTGAAAGCCCGCTTTGTTCGAGCAAAAGCCGCTTGCGGACGGCGTCTGGAATCGCGACGAGGGTATCCAAGTGGAATTGCGCGCTGTCGGCGTAGTTCAGCGTCCAGCATCGCCGACCTTCTTCGGGTTCGTCCAGCTTGTGGGCTTCGGCATACGCCGCGAGTTCGTAACCCAAGTCGGCCTTTAGCTGCGCTTGAGTCTGTAGGGCCTTTGATGCGGACACCTCGCAGACGAGGTCCACGTCGTAATCCTCGGCGTCCGAAATGGGACGGATCGCTGTGCCAAGTTGGAAAGAGCCCTGGATATATACTTGAGGATTGGCACTGCGTAGGGTGGAAGTCTCCCTCTGCAGCCAGTCACCCACTGATTTGTAACTGCGCTCCGCCGCTTCATAACGGTTTGGCGGAATTTGAAGGGATTCCGCTAAGTCTTCTAGCAGCTCTTCGATGTGTTTTGGTACCCTCATCGGTAGATGCTCTCCTTCCCTAGCCCTTGGGCGGGTAAGGGTCGCCACCGTGGCTGTCACTCCTGGCGATCCGCCCATCCTTGTTGTGGATACGGAACTCGGACCCCTGATTACGGCTGATCTCGCGACCGCGATCGATGGCCTCCCGCTTTGTGTCATGGTGGCTACTGGCGCGACTGGCACCGCCGCGTTTCACGTCCCAGCCCCCGCTAGTGTTCGGAACGACATGGTGGGTCTTGGGTCTCTTGCTCATGTGTTGTCTCCTTGTGTTTATTGAAAATGTATTTCATACTATGACGAATTCGTCACTGAACTTGCTGAAAGAAAGCATCCAACAGTAATATCGAATACGTCATATAATAGTATACGGAATCGTAATGGACAAGTCAACCAGACCAACCGATATATTCAAAAAGCGGCTACGCGCGGCGCGGGAGTTCAGGGAACTCAGCCAGGGCGAACTAGCGAAGCGTGCGGATCTTCAGGCTTCGGCCATCTCCCACTTTGAGACAGGAACGCGCAAGCCGTCCTTCGACAATCTGAAGCGCATTGCCGATGCGCTGCGTGTAACGACGGACTATCTGCTTGGACGTACCAACGAGATCGATGGCTCAGCTGTCAGCGCCGACCAACTCCATCGGCACTACGCTGGCCTGTCCACCGAATATCAAGAGATGGCCGACAGTTTTATTCAGATGCTGGCAAGTAAGGCGAAGAAAAAGAAGCCGAAAGGGGAGTAAATGTCACGCCGGTCAGACCCGTTTATCAAGGTTCACTGGGAGGCAGCGCGGCTCCTTAAGGAGTTGGAAATTGACGCGCTCCCTATCAACCCGTTCGAAATCGCCCGTCGACTCGACATTGAGTTACGGCCGTTACCGGCCAATTCCGGTGGGGCATCCGGCATGCTGGTGCACGTTAGTGGCCAATTCGGCATCTGCTACCCGACACACGTGGACAGCGAAGGCTTTATAAACTTTTCGATCGGACATGAGATCGGCCACTATTGGCTACCCGGGCATTTGGATTCGGTCTTTGATAAACGCGGCCAGCATGTATCCCATGCCGGCTTCCAGAGTTCCGAACGCTATGAGCAAGAAGCCGACCAATTCGCGGCGGCGCTGCTAATGCCGACGAAGTTATTCACGGCTGCAGCGAGGCGTGCGGGCGATGGCCTGGAAGCAATCGAGACGCTGGCCGATGTTTGCGGGACATCTCTGGAGGCAACAGCGATCCGCTGCGCTCAAATCAACCGTGACCCGGTGGCGGTAATCAGAAGCGAAGGCCGAATCGTCGACTACGCCTTCATGTCTGAGCCCCTGATGGACTTTCCCGACCTAGACTGGATAAGCAAAGGCACACCGCTGCCCACTGGCAGCATTACGGCCACCTTCAACGCCGACAGAAGCAATGTCGAGTGTGCGGTACGTGCCAGTGGCACGTCCGACCTTCAGGACTGGTTCAGTGGGCCGTACCGACAGGAGGTTGTCGAAGAAGTAGTTGGCTTGGGCCGTTACGGCAAGACACTCACCGTCCTCACTGGCATGGAGCCGCCGGATGAGATTGAAGACGACGAGGAAGATATTGAAGCGTCATGGGCTGTAAGGTTTCGGCGCTGACGCATGACCCGACTGGCGCTATCCCGCGAAGTCTTAGATGCGAGTCGTTACGGATCAATGCTCGTGTTGACAAGTAAAGGAAAGCGCTTTTTCGTATCGTCGTTAATTAGATATAACCTACTGTCTGTCAACTAGTTATATAAACGATCTCCTCGCGAAAAAATGTGATATCCACATCATCCTGATTAGGTGGAGGTGCAGGGTCAAACACGACCGGGGAGGGGAATTTTGTGCCGACCGACTGGTGCTTCCGGCGCGAGCTTGCAGCGACGCCTCCCAATACCCCTACAGGATGTCCTCGGCGATACTTGCGGCGATCCGTTCCGCCGTCTCGCGGACCGATTCGCGCGACAGGTGGGCGTAGCGCGCCGTGGTCTCGACTTGGTTGTGCCCGAGCAGCTTCCCGATCATGGGTAGACTCTCTCCCAGCGCCAGCGCCCTGGACGCGAAGGAGTGGCGCAGGTCATGAAGCCGCAGGGGGAGGCGGTGTTCGCAAGCTTGTGGCCACGACGGAGTGCGCCGTCCACAAGCCTCAGGCCCTTATATCGGCCGCGATGCTCACGGCTATGCGCTCCGCGGTCTCGCGCACCGAGTCCCGCGCGAGGTGCGCGTAGCGAGCCGTGGTCTCGACGTGGGCGTGGCCCAACAGTTTCGCAATCATGGGCAGTCCCTCGCCCAGGGCCAGCGCCCGGCTGGCGTAGGAATGACGCAGGTCATGAATGCGGACATCGTGGAGACCCGCGCGCGCCCGGACGGCCCGCCAGGCCTCGTCGAGGTTCCTCAGATGCGCGCCCGGCTTCCTGCCGGGTATGACCCATGGATTGCCGGACAGGCGCGGCAGGCCGGCGAGAAGTGCGGCCGCAGGCGGGGAGAGCGGGACCACCCTTGCCCCCGTCTTCGTGTCGGGCAGCCTCAGTTCGCTCTCACCCAGGGCCACGTCCTCCCATCTTAATTTCAGTATCTCGCTCTTCCGGCACCCGGTCAGCATCAGGAGACGGATGGCCGCCACCGCTGGCGCCGACGCGCCGCCCACCGTCTCGAATTCATCGAGGGTCTTTCCCAGGCGGACGAACTCTTCATCCGTCAGGAAGCGCTCGCGCCTGCGCCCGGGATACCTGGCGATGGAGCGGCAGGGGTTCAATCCCTCGGGAACGAGTCCCCACGCCCCCGCCAGGCGGTACATCGAGGACAGGGTGCGGACCGTCAGGTTCGCCGTCGAGGGCGTCTCGTACAGCCGCTGGTGCAGTTCCACCACCTGCGCACGCTCGACCTCCGCGAGCGGCAGCTTCCCAAAGGCTGGCACGATGTGCTTGTCGACCACCGAGCGGACCAGCGCCTCCGTCCCCGGCTTGCACCGCACCGCGAGGTGTTCTTCGGAGTAGCGTTTCGCGAGCTCGGCCACACTCGGCCCGTCCTTCGCTCTCATCTGCTCGGGCGCCGGCTCCTCGCCGGCCTTGACCCGGGCGATGATCAAAGCCGCGCGCCGCCTGGCCTGCTCCGCATTGATCACCCCGTGCCGGCCAACCGCCACACGTTTGGGACCCTCCGGTCCCCGGGCCTGGGCGATATACACCCTGGCTCCGGTGGGATAGACCCTGACGCCGAAGCCGGTGAGTTCCCCATCCCAGAACACCGTGTCCTTCTCCACCTCGAGCTTCCCGACCGCCCGGCTCGATAGCGTTCGATACTTCGGTCTAGCCACCTCCGTTCACTCCTCCTTTTATGTCTTTGCGCGACACGATGTGGGCCCCGATGCTCTCGCCCACGCGGGCGGCCGCCGTCTTCTCGGCGTCCCTCATCAGGTGCGCGTAACGCGTCGTGGTCGACACCTTCGAGTGACCGAGCAGCCTGCCGATCGCGGGCAGACCCTCGCCCAGCGCCAGGGCGCGGCTGGCATACGAGTGTCGCAGGTCATGAATCCGCACGTCACCGAGCCCGGCACGCGCCCGGATAGGCTCCCAGTAGTGGTAGAGGTTCGACAGGCGACTCCCTGCCTTCTGTCCCGCGATCACCCACGGGTTCTCAGGCGAGCGGGGGATGCCGTCCAGCACCTCCAGCACGGGCGTCGTCAGGGGAACCATGCGCGGGCCCGTCTTTGCGTCGCGCAACCTCAACTCGCCGGCCGTGCGGTCCACGTCCTCCCAGCGCAGCCCGAGTATCTCGCCCCTCCGGCACCCGGTCAGGATCAACAACCTGATCGCCGCGAGCGCGGGCGGCCAGGTCGTCCCCTCCGCGTCCTTGAGCGCGCGGCCCAGACGACGGAACTCCTCATCGCTCAAGAACCGCTCGCGGGGACGCGTCCTGTAGCGTCTCAACCCTCGGCACGGGTTGCGTCCGGGCGGAGTCAGTTCCCACGCCCCGGCCAGCGAGAACATCTCGGACAGAAGGTCCACAGCCGCGTTCGCCCGGATGGGCGTGCTCCGGAGCCGGTGGTGCAGCGCCGAGACTTCCCCCCGCCCAACCGCAGCCGCCGGCATTCCTCCCAGCGCCGGCAGAATGTGTCCCTCGAGCACGGAGCGGTACCCCGCCGCGGTGCCCGGCTTGCAGTGCACGCCGACGTGGACCCGCATGAAGCGCTCGGCCAGGCCGGCTACCGTGAGTTCCGCCACGGGTGGCCTTGGCTCAAGGTCCTCGCCCCGCTTGATCCGGTCGATGACGAGGGCCGCGCGCCTCCTCGCCTCATCCGCCGGCATCTCGCCGTGCCGGCCCAGGGTGACCCTCTTCGGCCCTCCCGGTCCACGGGACTGCACCACGTAGACCTTCCTGCCCGTGGCGTGGACCCGCACCCCGAAGCCGGCCAACTCCCGGTCCCAGAAGAGGGCGTCCCCCGCCTCGACGTTCAGCGCGTCGACCGTGCGCTTGGTAATCTTGAGTTCGCTTCTTCTGGGCATGGTCCCTCCCGGTGAAACATGTAATCATAACGCATACGTAATGCATCAATACGGGACGCATTAAAGCATAAGTATGGCGAAAATACAAGAGGGAACTGAAGCGATAGTATGATAAATAACTTAATATAATCAAATAGTTATAGTGTAATGAGGCGTTCATTCGTGCGACTGACAAATAGACGGATTAATTACAATGTCATTGCTCCTTTCTCAGTCGCGTTTTACCTTCGGCGGCTACTCAGGGTGAGGTCGATTCGGTATCCAAAAATGACGAGGGTTACGCGCTCGCTAGCAGAACCGGGTTTTTCAACAACCCCTTGAGGGTCGGGCCGACCCACTCCCCACTTGGTCGGGATGTCAATACTCGTGTAGGTAGCACTCCCTTCTTGGGAGCGCTACATATTATGCAACCCGCATAGTGAAGACGAAAAGGCAGGGCCGCATAATATGCGGCCCCTACAAAACCGCCTCCTCCCTAGTCGCGTAAAACACTCGTTTATCAGGACTTTTTCAACAACCCCTCCTCGGTCGTCAAACGCTCCCTCATCAGTCGCGTTAGACTACTCGCTCAGTACCTTGTCGGCCCATTCGACCAGGGCCACCAGGTCCGGCGGCGTTACGAAACGCGCGTTCTTGCCTTCCAGGTCATCGTCTTGGACCGCACGGGCCCGCGCGCACGCCGTTCATATGTTGACGGGAATCCCGTGCTCAACAGTCTGCGCGAACGTCTCCCTGAGAGGCGGCCAGCCGACGGGCGTCACCGCGTTCATCACCTCGTCTTTCATCAGGTTCGCAGCCTCGCCCAGCAGAAACAGCCGCACCTCGTGGCCGGCTTCCGCAAAGGCGTTCGCGTGCAGAAAGGCGAAGGACGCCTTGGTCGATTCGTCCGACCCCCAGGGGCTTTTTATGAGGACTTTCATGATGGCAACTTCTCCTTGTCAAAATTGACCCGCGCATTTTCCATTATCACGTCATTATTCGAATATCACAAAATCAGCTTCGAGAACGCAGGTAACGCTTTCCGTTGCGTTTCAGCAACAAAAACCACATAATCCGGTACCGTCTAAATTCTCCATATCAGGAAGGCCACAATATATGAATCAGACGCAATCTTCCGGTTCTGATGGGGAAAATGACATCAAGCTAATCGAGTTGTCCGTCGTACTGGTGGCGAATTCCAACAATCCATCCATCATCAACCCCGACTTCCTGCGCTATAACAAAATCGTGGACGACAGCTATGAGGTCCAAGACTCACCCATTTCCACACCGGCATTTTCCCAGGTAGGGTTCAAGAACGGCATAGCCGTGGCTTCTACTCCAGATCGTGTCATTTTCAAGCAATCTGGAATTTTGGACAGAGAGAATGTCGTTTCTCCTGAAGTGGCGAAACGCTACTTAGAATGCGTTCCCCATGTGCCCTACCGCGCTATCGGCATAAACCCGAAGGGATTTCGGAGCGCGGCCGGGGAAGAGCCAACTCCTGTTTCAGATATGTTGCGCGGCAACGGATTATGGACATCATTCGAGGACGTTACTCCAGAAGTACAATTAAAAGCTATTTACCGCTATAGCGAAAGGAATATCTCCTTGGATATTGCTCGAGCGGATGTAACGGAAAATGGCAAAAAAACATTCGGAACACTATATCAAGCGAATATCCATCGTGAACTTACGGAAACGGATACAGAATCTCGCGTCACGCGTTTATCATCGGTTCTGGAATCGTGGAGTAGCGATCTGAAGGATTTTTACAATATGACGAGCAAGTACTTAGGGGAGGGATGATGTCCATTGCAACGGGGCCGGAGCCAATACCGAATTCAGAGACGGCAGCCGATATGGAGCAACTCATAGCCGATTTTGAAAATCGGTATCCTCTTCCGAATCTAGGCGTGAGGTCGGCTCAGAGGACACAAGTAGTCGGTAGTCCTAAGTCCAGTTCTTTGAGTTGGCATTCACCAGTTCGATATGCGCGCTTCTCGGATTCCTTACAACTAGAAGTACAACCCGGAGAGATTTTATCTCATCTGATATCATCATCTTCTAAGGGTCAACCGAATCCGAGTCTTTCCCCACTTGATTGGGAATTGATCGGTGAGTTTATAGCGCATGGAGCAGAAAACTTCCCCATAAATCTTGCCGAAGCGCTGAGCGATCTCGAAGAAGTCGTCGTCGAAGCAGAAGAAGAAGGCTTTCCAATGCCGCAAAAAATTTCACTTGAAAATTCGAAACGACTCCTGATGGAAATGTACGCCATATCTCCACGCCGCTACGAGGTGTATCCCATGCCGGATGGCGAGGTCGCCATTGATGCGCCTGATGGCCGAGGAAGTTCCGTGCTGCTCTTGTGCGATTCGGACGGCGGCGCATTGTGTCTGGCCAATATGAAGGGCAAGCATCGCCGCGCCCGGTATTCCACCACCGAAACGCTTCCCGACGGATTCATACGTGAAGCCATGGCCGAGCTTGAACGTCAGAACAATTGAATCCGGTGAAAGCGCCCGAGAACATCGCGCAAGATGAAGAACTCGGCCGTGGCGTATTCTCAAGACGAAGAGCGAGACGTGCAAGACGATCAAGAGTCCCAGCGGATATATTTTTGGAAAAAGAAGGAGAACCCAAGCTTTCCGTTGACAGGTTGAGCTTGGCGCCGGTGGATGAAGCCGTCGAGATAGCGGAGGAAGTAGCCTCGAATCGCCCCAACGCTACTTTCTGCGGGTGGGCTGTCCTCACCGCCTCCAGCGCGCGGGAAAATGGGCGGGAAACAGTTGCTTCACCAATAGAAAATAACTCTTATCACGCCGATATCGTATTACCTGAGGTTGCAGTTGAAGACCGAGAGGAACAAATAAGGCACGCGCTGGAACTGGCGGATGCTTCGCGCTGGCGAGAACGGCCAGACTCCTCCCAGAACACTTGAATCCCGCTCGCACACCATCACCACCTTCGATCAGCTACCAGCCTTGACCCATTCGAGTCGCCGCTTGAGCTTATTCAGAGGATGCCCCCAGGGCAGACGGCCTTCATACTGAAGCCTGCCGACCACGACCCCCGGGGCGATGCCCTGCTCCTCCGCGAATCGGGATAACATTCGGACACTTTTCGGGCCGGCTTCGACAAATATCTCCCAGGCCTCGCTCGGGATCAGGAAATCCGCAGCCCACCGGTTCGCTTCCGCTTCACGCTCATCGGCGCCGTTTTCCTTCGAATCGATAAAAACATCTTTCTTGCTGTGCAACAGGATGTGCGCGGCTTCGTGGAACAATGTGAACCAGAGATGATCGTCCGTCTTGTGGCGCGCGCTCAAGGCGATCACCGCCTTCTGGCTCGACAGCCACCATGCGGCACCGCTGATGGCGGCCTTCGGCAAGGGAGGAACCAAGGCCAGGACGACACCCGATTCGTTACAGAGATCACCCGCCTTGCGGATCGCTTCGCCGAACGGCTCGCGCGAGAGCTTACGGATTTCCCCGAGAGATTTTTTGAAGCGAGCCGCGTTAAACTCCGCGCAAGTTTGCTTTTCGGCTTCAAGCTCGCTCAGTCTCCTCCAAGTCGCCAGAGCGCATTCGTCGCTCTCGAAGCTCGGAGAATGCCGGTAGTTGACGCTCGCCGCTCCATATTTGACGGACCAGGCTTCGACCGAGCCGACGCCGAAAAAGGCGAGCAGCCCCGACACCGCAGCGGCGCTCGAGGATGTCTTATCCATCACCCCGTGCTTGACCAGAAAATTCACGGGAAAGCGCTTCGCCCACGATGTGGATTTTTCCGCTTGCCTTCTTTCGACTTCCTGCGCACGGTGAAGCTTGTAGTCGGACTCCAGCCCAAGCCAGATATGGGCGGCGACTCCCGTTACCTTCTCGAATTGAAGGGCCGTCTCCGGTTCCACAGGAGCCTTTCCCGCGACAATCTCGCTGATGAGTTTGGGTGAGCGACCGCACCGGCGGGCGAAGTCCGCATACGACATGTCATGCGCTTCCAGGCGTTCCGCGAGCATCGTTCCGGGCGCGACTGCGTAGTCCGGTTGGTACGCATTGGCTGGTCCGATCATGTTTTCAACCTCCTCAATGATTTGATGAATCACCGTTTTATGCCTGTCACATTCACTCAGAGAACCTTCACGATGTTCGGCTGTTTTTATTCGCCCGATTGACCCGCCATATTCCCGGTGATACATTAACCGCATCTCATATCATCATACTTTTGACCACGCCATCATTGATCCATCCGCGATTTGCGAACCACGAAAAGGGGTTCTCGATGGAAGCGGTATATGCGTGGTTCTTCCCGGCGCCTCGAGCCGGTGACGACAGCAAATCCGATTACAAAGCAACCGAGCGGAAAACCGCCACCGGAGATCTTCCCAAGGGAAGAGTTTTCGGTTTCCCGTTGCGCCTTCGCTTCTCCGGCGTGTCGGAATGCGCATCCGGGAAGCCCAGCAACTACACGAAAGGCGCCGATGCGCTTTTCTTTTTCAGAACCCAGAGACAGGGGAGGTAAGCTATGTGGCGTAATCGAAGCAACGGAAAGCGTCTCGCTGATAACCGAACCGTGAGAAGTTGTGGATGGCTCCTGGCGGCGGCGATATTCGGCTTCGTCGCTGTTCTATCGACCCCCGTATTCGCCATGGACAAGCAGCTTACCTTCATGTCGGGCGGTGCGAAGGGCTCCTGGTACCGCTACCTGACCGCGATGAGCGAATGCATGCGGAAAAACAGCGACATCAAGGTCACCGTCGTACCGACCTCGGGCGGCATGGAAGCGTTCCGGAAGCTCCAGGGAGGCAAGGCCGACGTGGGGTTCACCTTCCAGACCGTGGCCTTTCCGGCCTGGCAGGGGAAGGGAAGCTGGAAGGGGAAGAAGCTCCGGGAACTGCGCGCGGTCGGCTTTGGAATTTCCTCTTCGATATTCCACTTCGTCGTTCTGAAAAGCTCCGGCATCAAGAAACTGGCCGATTTGAGCGGGAAGAAGTTTTCGCCGTGCCCCATCGGCACCACCTGCTACGCATCCGTCGGCTCCTTTCTCAAGCACATCGGCTTGTACAAGAAGATCAAGGTCAGCAACCTCTCCCACGGCGAGCAGGTCAGCTACCTGAAGGACGGCAAGATCGACGGCTACGCCCTGCAGGGCGGTCTCCCGAACCCCTCGGTCACGGAGGCGGCCCTGACCCGCCCCGTCCGGCTGATCAGCGTCGATCAGGGGGTGGATTTCAGCGGATTCCTGAAGGAGTTCCCCGGCTTCGAGCCCACGACGATTCCGAAAGGGACCTACAAGGGAGTGGACTATGACGTGTCCACCATGGGCCTGAGCGGTGTTCTGGTGGCGAACAAGAACACCTCCCCGGACTTGATTTACCAGATGACGAAGACGCTCTGGGGCAAATCCTGCGTCGGTTACCTGACCAAGAACAACCGCGGGCTGGCCGGCATGAAGAAAGCCAATCCGACCGAAGGGCTGGTGATTCCGGTTCACCCGGGAGCCGCCCGGTACTGGAAGGAAAAAGGGATCAAGAACATGGCGCCTGCCGAGGGCTCGATGTAATTCAGGCGGATGAATTTTCGTATATCTCCCCGGAGGCGCGGAGTCCGGGCGGCCTTGCATGTTCATTAGCGCGTGTCCTGATTCCGCCTCCTGCGGGGGGAAACCGGCGAAGGGCATGACTGGGGATTTCCCGATCTCCTGCGAGATCGAAAAGGGCGGAGCCGTGTGCGATGAGTTATGAGCGAAAGACACTCGGGGTCGCCGTCATCGGCGCGGGGCGCATGGGGACCCATCGCGCCCGGATGGCGTCCAAACACCCCGCGGTCCGGTTCCTGGCCATTTCCGATCTGGACCCCGCCCGGGCCGAGGCGCTGGGCGAGGAGGTGGGGGCACATTTCACCACAGGCGACAACGAGGAGGCGATAAACCACCCCGACGTCACCGCCGTCATCGTATCCACCCCCGAACCCAGGCATGTCGAGCCGATTCTGCAGACCATCGAGCGCGGTAAACGCGTCGTGGTCGAGACGCCCCTGGCCTTGAGCCTGGATGATGCGGACAGGCTGATAGATGCTTCCGCGCGCAGCGGCGTGGAACTGCACGTGAACTACAGCAAGCGTTACTCGCGGCACTACTTCCTCGGCAAGGAGCAGGTCCAGGAGGGCCGGCTGGGGCGTCTCCTGGGCGGAACGGCCCGGGTGTACAATTCGCGCGCGCAGGCCTTCGAGATACTGAAACGAACGGACGAGGTGACCCCGGTGGTCGACGTGCTGGTCTACTCGGTGGACATGATTTGCTGGCTCATGGAGGGGATCCGCCCGGTGGAGGTTTTCGCCCGGGGCCACGGGGTCGTTTTCGAAGAGGCCGGCTACCCCGGGATCAACGATACGACCTGGGCGATTCTCACGTTCGAGGACGGAGCCGTCTTCAGCCTGGGAATCTGTTACGCCCTGCCCTACAAATATCCCACACTGGGGCAAGGCACCCGCCTGGAAGTCATCGGGAAGGAGGGGGTCCTGCTTTTTGACGAGGACAAGAAGGAGAACCTCCTCTATACGGAAAAGGGATATCCTCACGTCTACGTCCCCGACCACCACATCAATACCGCGTTCCTGGGAACCAACTCCGCGGGCGACTGGGCGCTCGACCATATGTTCGGACCCGTCGCCCACGAGACGCGCGCCTGGCTCGATTACCTTTCGACGGGGAACCCCTGCCTGCACCCGACCGCGAAAGAGGCGCGGCAGACCCTGGAAATCACCCTCGCAATCGACGAATCCGCCCGGACCGGACGGGCGATCGAGCTGCCCTCGAGAGTCATCTGAGAATCCCCCGCTCTGCATATGACGCCCCTGACGCCATACGAGGCATGCCCGAGGAACGCAGGGGATGGAGACGGTAGCCGTGCGCGATGACGCCCGAAACAACTGGCTCGACCGCTTCGTCACCCGGACCACGGCCATTCCGCTGCCCCGGGACTTGCGCTCGAAGGGACTTCGCGCCGTCGTAACGCTGGTTTCCGTCGCGTTTTCCCTTCTCTATATCTACTACGCCGGGTTCGGGTATTTCTCGCCCGAGAGCTTCATCTCCGGGTATCTGGGCTTCACGTTCGTCCTGGTTTTCATCCTTTTCCCGGGGTCGGACAAATCGCCGCGCGACCGGATTACCGCTGTTGACGGAATCCTGGTGTTGAGCACCATCGCGGTCACCTACCATTACAACGTCTACTTCCCCGTCCGCTACATCGAGCGATTCGGCGAGGCGCTCACGCACGACGTGGTTTTCGGCATCATGGCCATCCTTCTGGCGCTGGAGGCCTGCCGCCGCACGCTGGGGCCCGCCCTCCCGCTGATCTCGGTGTGCCTGATCGGATATTCCCTTTTCGGCCCCTACTTTCCCGGCCATCTGACGCATCAGGGGATCAGCCTCTGGGACACCGCGGCATGGCTTTACAGCAACCAGTCTATCTACGGCGTCATCACGCGGATATTCGCGAGTTTCGTATTCCTCTTCATCGTGTTCGGCGCGATTCTGGAGATGTCGGGAGGCAAGGAGCTCTTCCTCAATCTCCCGCTCTCGATCATCGGACGGACGCGGGGAGGCTCGGCGAAGCTCAGCGCCGTGGCGAGCGCGCTTTTCGGCATGATATCCGGGAGCCCCACGGCGAACATCGTGGGCACCGGAACGCTCACCATCCCGCTGATGAAGCGCTCCGGATTTCCGCCGCACGTGTCGGCCGCTTTCGAGGCTACGGCCTCGACCATCGGGGTGACCATGCCCCCGTTGATGGGCGCGGCCATATTCCTCATGGCGGATTTCACGGGAATCCCCTATCTGGAAATCGTCAAGGTATCGATACTGCCGTCGCTGCTGTTCATGCTGTCCCTCCTGGTGGTGGCCCACGTGTACGCCAGGAAGGCGGGCATCGAGGGATTGCCGCCCGAGGAGTTGGGCGACCCCTGGGAGATACTCAAAAACTACTGGACCTTCGCGGTTCCCCTGGGGCTCATATTCTACATGCTCGGCTCGGGCTACAGCCCGGATTACGCCGTGTTCGTCGCTATCCTGGGCGTGGCGGGGGCGAGTCTCCTTTCCAGGCACACGCGCCTGACGATTCCCCAATGGGGTAATATCCTCGAGACCGGCGCCCGGAGATCGCTCACCGTCGGCGGCTTGGCCGGATGCCTGGGCATCATCATCGGGATCGTGTTCAGGACGGGCATCGGAACCAAGCTCTCGATCCTCGTGGTCGATCTATCCGGCGGATATCTCATTCTCGCCGTTTTGCTGACCGCCCTGGTGACGTTCGTGCTGGGGATGGGCGTCTCTTCCATCACGGCCGACTACCTCCTTCTTTCGGTGCTGATCGCACCGGCGCTGATCGAACTCGGCGCGACGCCGATGGCGGCCCACCTTCTGATCATCTGGTATTCGCAGACATCGAACCTGACGCCGCCGGTCTGCGGCGGCGCCTTCACCGCGGCCGCCATCGCAGGCGCTCACCCCTGGAGGACAGGCTTCTTCGCCTTCCGGATCGGGCTGTTCATCTACCTCATTCCCATCGCTTTCGTTTTCGGCGACCTCCTGAATCCGGGGCTGAACCTCCCCTTCTTCTGGACGCTGCTGACGGCGGCCCTCTCGGCGGTCTGCTTTGGCGGCGCCGTCATCGGCTATCTGGCGGGCCCCTTGAATATGTGGCAGAGGTTCTTGCTCGCGGCGGCGACGATCGCCTTGTTCGAACCGCACCTGCTCCTGGATTTCATCGGCGTGGCTCTCCTCGCGCTGGTAATAGTGTGGCAAAATCTCGGCAGAAGGCGGGCGAACGAAGGGGCCGCCTGAAGTTCCTGGATATGGCCGAGCCAATGCTCCGGGGAGGATGTATCGGTTGTTTACATTAGGCGTCGACATCGGTGGAACGTTCACCGACCTCGTGGCGGTCGATCCCGAACGCGGCGAGGTGCGGACGGGGAAGATCCCCTCGGTTTCGGATGAACCCGCAGGGGCCATCCTGGCGTGCCTGCAGGACCTCGGGCTCGAAGGCGAGGAGCTGGAACGGATGATCCATGGAACCACCGTCGCCACCAATGCGCTCCTGGAGCGGCGCGGCGCCGTGACGGCGCTGGTGACCACGCGCGGGTTCCGGGACGTGGTCGAAATCGGCAGGTGCCGGCGGCTGGTCGAGGGCGGCATGTTCAACATCGGGTTCCGCCGCCCGCCCCCTCTGGTTCCCCGAAACCTTCGCGAGGAGGTGGACGAGCGCATCCGGGCGAACGGCAGCGTCGAAGCTTCGCCCCGGCCGGAAGAGTTCCAAAGCGTAGCGGAAAACCTGAGGCGGGAGGGGGTCGAGGCGGTGGCGGTATGCCTCCTGCATTCCTACGAGAATCCGGAGCACGAGGAAGCCCTCGGGCGGTGGCTGCGGGACCAGTTGGGGCCTGAGGTCTACATCTCGCTCTCAAGCTCCGTGAACCCCCAGTACCGCGAGTTCGAGCGCTTCTCCACGACCGTGGTGAACGCCTATGTCGGTCCGGCGGTGGGGCGGTATCTCTCGAAACTCAGAGACGGCGATATCGGGAAGCTGGAGGACCGCAGCATTTACATCATGGGCTCGGCCGGCGGCGTGATGGATATCGACACGGCGGAGGACTTCCCGGTGCGGACCATCTTTTCGGGACCTGCCGGCGGGGTCACCGCGGGGCGATATATCTCCGGGGAACTCGGGATTTCGAACCTCATCACCTGCGACATGGGCGGAACGAGCGCGGACGTCGCCCTCCTCCTCCGGGACCGGATTCTCTACGCCGGGGAGACCGTCATCTCGGGGGTACCCGTCCGCGCCGCCCAGCTCGAGATGAAAACCGTCGGCGCGGGAGCCGGGAGCATCGTGTGGGTCGACGTCGACGGGGCGCTTTGCGTGGGACCCAGGAGCGCGGGCTCCTCGCCGGGTCCCGCCTGTTACGGGTTCGGGGGAGAGGAGCCCACCGTCACCGACGCGAACGTCGTCTTGAACCGGATCGGAGACGGCGCCCTTCTCGGCGGGAAAATACGGGTGGACGCCTCGTCGGCGCGAGAGGCGATGGCCCCGGTGCGGGACAGGCTCGCATTCCGCTCGTCCGAGGAGCTGGCCGAAGGGGCGCTTAAAATACTCGTGGCCCGGACGGTCCGGCTTATCCGCGAGATCTCGCTCGAACGGGGGTTCGACCCGCGCGAATTCGCCTTCGTGGCCTTCGGCGGAGCAGGCCCCATGCACGCCGCGGCCATCGCGGATGAACTCGATATCGAAACGGTCGTGGTTCCGTCTCACCCGGGGAATTTTTCCGCCATGGGGCTCGTGATGGCGAAGATGCGCCGGGATGCGACCGCCACCTATCTCGAACGCTCCTCCACCATCGATTCGGCGGACCTGCGCGGGCGGCTCGGAGAGATGGCGGAAGGGGTGGTGGACCGCCTCCTTGGCGACGGCGTACGGGAGGAAAGCATCTCCTTGTCGTGCTTTCTGGAGATGCGCTGTCTCGGGCAGGCGCACGAGATTCCCGTTCCCCTGGGATCGTCTCCAAGCCAAGTGGATCTGCCGGCCATCGAAGACGCCTTCCGAAAGATCTATGCCGAACGCTACGGCCGCAACCCGGACCCCGCGACCGAATGGGAGGTGATCTCGATCCGGATTATCGGCGAGGGAGAAGTCCAGGCGTATCCACCGGAAACCTGGCGGGCAAAGCGCGGGGGCGGCGAGGGTCCCAGGGAGGTGCGGAACGTCTGGTTCGATGGGGAGTGGCGCGAAACTTGCGTATATGAGCGAAACGGGGTCGGGCCCGGAGCGGTCGTGGAAGGTCCCGCCATCATAGAGGAGAGCGGAGCTACGACGGTGGTTCCGCCAGAGTGGCGCGCCACGGTCCACGCGAGCGGGCATCTTCTGCTGCGAAGGCGAAAGGACGAGCAAAGGCGAGATTCACTCCCCCAATGAGGGGGGCTGTTGAAAAACCCCGAGAAGGGAGTTCGCGGTTTTTGTAGGTAGCGCTCCCTTATTGGGAGCGCTACAGATATGCGGCCCTTTTGGCGGGAAATTGGTGCGGGGCGCATATATGCGCCCCCTACACATTCACAGACGTCGAACCGAACCGCAGAGTTGGGGGTTTTTAACAGTCCCTCATGGAAGGATTTCTGACGATATTTAGGCTTGTCGGGAGCTTATCCTGGAATTGCGGCCTGTGATGAATGAAGAGGTGAAGAGATGACTTCAAACAAGGGGACGGACTTTCTCGAAAGGGCCCGTTCTACCCTCCCGGGCGGCTGGCTCGGGGACCTGACGCTTCCCGACGAGATGATGCTGATCGCTTCCCGCGGAGAGGGGAGCCGCCTTTATGACGTGGACGGGCGTGGTTACCTCGATTTCACGATGGGCGGGGGATCCCTGATCCTGGGCCACGCGCATCCGGCCATCCTCGAGGCGGTTCAAAGGCAGATGGAACTCGGTTCGACTTACTATACGCTGAGCGATCGCTCCATCGAGCTGGCCGAGGAACTGGTGAAGGCGATTCCCTGCGCGGAACTGGTGCGTTTCGCCTCGACGGGCGGGGAGGCCACGTTCTATGCGCTGCGGCTGGCGCGCGCCTTCACCGGCAAGGAGAAAATCCTGAAATTCGAAGGGAGCTACATCGGCCACAGCGACTACGGAATGATGAGCGTCTCCCCGCCGCGCCCGAACATGTATCCCTCCCACCACCCGGATTCGGCCGGGATTCCCGCTGCGGTCCAGGAACTGGTGATCACGGCTCCCTTCAACAATGCCGATATCGCCTGCGGGCTGGTGGAAGAGCACGCCGGGGAGCTTGCCGCCGTCATCGTCGAGCCCGTTCAGCGGTCGATTCCCCCGGCCCCGGGTTTTCTCGAGCAACTCCGCCAGGTGACGACCGAGCGCGGGGTGCTGCTCGTTTATGACGAGGTGGTGACGGGGTTCCGGCTGGCCTACGGAGGGGCGCAGGAGTATTTCGGCGTCGTTCCCGACCTGGCGGCTTACGGCAAGGCCGTCGCCTGCGGGTTTCCCCTGTCGGCGGTGGCGGGGCGGGCGGACGTGATGGAACTGGCGGACCCCGCCCGAAAGGGAGAGCCGGAGTACGTCTACGTCAGCGGCACGCTCTCGGGAAATCCGGTGTGCGCCGCCGCGTCGCTCGCCACCTTGCGGGAATTGTCCCGGCCCGGCGTCTACGACGGCTTACGCGACATGGGGGAGCGATACCGGGGGGAACTGGCGGCCTTGTTCGAAGAACACGGGGTTCCGGCCCAGGTGCAGGGAATCGGGCCCTTCTTCCAGGTGTTTTTCACCCAGAATCCGGTGACGGACTACCGGGCGCAGACGCAAGCCGACCGGAAGCGGTTCGAATCGTTCGTCCGAAAAATGTTCGCGCGAGGTATTTTCATGAGCCGCAGGGCCAAGAACTATCTCTCCACGGCCCACGGCGAACCGGACCTGGGCGAGTTCCTCGAAGCGGCGCGCGCCGTATGCGCCGGGGGCATCGACTGACAATGAGCGATAACCCTACGACTCAGGAGAGCGCCTCGGCCGACGCCGTCACGATCTCGGTCATCCAGGAACTCTTGATCTCCGTGGTCCGCGAGATGCGGGTTACTTTTTCGCGAAGCGCATTCTCGTCGATCATCAACGAAGGACACGATTTTTCCTGCGCTCTCCTTTCGCCGGAGGGAGACCTGGTGGCCCAGTCGGAAGATCATCCCGGCCACATCTTTCCGATCTCCTACGCCGCCAGGGCGGTTTTCGAGCGCTACGCCGGCGATATTCATCCGGGCGACGTTTTCCTCCTGAACGACCCCTATATCTGCGGAACCCACATGAACGACATGGCGATGTTCTGCCCCCGGTTTTTCGAGGGGCGCGCGCTCGCCTTCCCGGCGCTCCGCGCGCATTGGGGGGACGTCGGCGGCTCGGTGGCCGGCAGTCTTTCGGGTGACGCCTCCCACATCTTCATGGAGGGAATGATCGTCCCGCCCATCCGGCTCTATTCCCGGGGCGAGCTGAACCGCGAATGCCTGGAGGTCATTCTCAAGAACATGCGGGGCCGCGAAGACAGGCATGGCGACCTGATGGCCATGCTCGGCACCTGCCAGCTTGCGCAGCGGCGCCTGGACGAGATCGAGGAGCGATATGGACGCGAATCCCTCCAGGCGGTGAACGACAGCCTCCTCGCCCGGGCGGAGAAACGGATGCGGGCGGCCATCAGCGCGCTTCCGAGCGGAACGTTCCACTACGAGAACTACATCGACAACAGCGGCACGGGCGCCGAGCCGCTCCGGATATCGCTCCGCCTCCAGATCAAGGAAGATCAAATCCACTGTGATTTCAGCGGGACTTCCGGGCAGGTGAAAGGGCCTACGAACGCCGGGCCGGCCACGGTGGCAACCTCGTGCTTCATGGTGCTGAAATCGCTCCTCGATCCCGCGCTGAGCGTAAACGCGGGCTGTTTCCGCCCCCTCACGATGGAAGCGCCTGAAGGGTCCATTCTCAATGCCGGGTTTCCCGCTCCGTTCAGCGGCGCTTCCGACGTGCGGCGCACGATAGAATCGTGCGTTCTGGGCGCGGCGGTCCAGGCGATGCCCGACCTCGCGGCGGGCGACACCAAGGGGGCGGCCAACCATTGCTACATCGCGGGCAGCCGGCCGGACTCGGGCGAGGCCTTCCTCTACTATGAATATCCGGCGGGGGGCACGGGCGCGCTTGCGGGAAGCGACGGGGACCACGCCATCAGGACCTACACAGAAGGGGATTTCAACGCCGTCCAGCCGGTGGAGAGCCTCGAAGCCACGCTTCCGCTCCTCGTCGAGGAGAGCGGCCTCAGGGCCGGCTCCTGCGGCCACGGGGAGTGGCGCGGCGGTCTGGGCATGGAGCGGAGGGTCCGCCTGGAGGCCGGCGGCGCGGGCCTCACCGTTCTGACCGACCGCGTGATCATCCCTCCCTACGGGGTGGACGGCGGGACATCGGGCGGAGGAAACCGGTTCACGGTTCTCCGGCAAGGATCGGAGGTGGAGCCTTCCGACGTGCCGGGCAAGGCCACGGCCTTTCCGCTCACTGAAGGCGACGCCGTCGTGCTGCGCTCCGCGGGCGGCGGCGGCTGGGGAGACCCGCTGGCACGCACGCCCGAGGCGGTGCTGGCCGACGTCCGGCTGGGATACATCAGCCTGGAGGATGCGCGGGAAGTCTATGGCGTGGTCGTAAATGGCGGGGCAATCGATGCGGCTGCGACCTCCTCCGCGCGGGAGCGGCTCAGAAAATCCAGGGTGTATCTCATCGCCCGCCTGGGCGGGGAGGACGCCTACGGCGGCAGCCGGCGGCTTTGCCCGATGTCTCTTGGGACGGCGAAAGAAGGCGGATTTTCCGAAGGGATGCTCGTCGAGTACGTTCCGGCGCGGGGCGCGCCGCTCAGGGCCTGGGTGAAAATCACGCCTGGGCCGGCCACCGGGGAAACTCCCCTCGGACCCGTCGCGGCGAGCATTCTGAAGCTACAGGATAAAGAGAGAATATGGCTCCGGCCGATTGCAACGCCCTACTCGCACCCCCCGCTGGCCTCGTGAACGGGCCGACGCCCTTATCCCATCGTCGGGCATCCCGATCATCGAATTGTTCACCGTAGCGGACAGCCCCGAGGAGTCGGTTCCGACCGGGGAGGGAGGAACCGCCACCTACAAAACCAACCCCCCTACCCCCCCTTGTCAGGGGGGCAAGAAAAAGCAAAACCCCACGGCCCGGCGGTGCGCATCCCCCCAACAAGGGAGGGGCGCATCGCCTTTTTATACCCCCCTGACAAGGGGCTGTTGAAAAACCCGGTGTTGGGAACGGGCGTTTTGGCGGCTTAAGCGGCAGCGGAGAGGAAGCCCAATCGGCGCGTGAGGGCGTGATGGGCGCGCAGACGGCGTCTCCGGGCGGCGCAGACCCCCCACAAGGCGAATAAACGCGCCGCAAAAGCGGCGGCCAGCCGCTTGAGGTTCACCGCAATCGCCGTCAGGTAGGACTGGATCTTCATGTTCTCCAGTCCGCGGCGCACCGCCCGCCCCAGTCCGTGCCAACTCTTCGCCTCGCCGTGGTAGCCCTCCGAGCGCCAACGGTGGCGGCCATAGAGCCGCTTCTCCTCCTCCCCCCATCGCAAATGGCGACGACGCGCGCGCAACAGCGCCGGATACTCGTTGGGAATCAACACCGCCTTGCTCGTTTGCGACTTCGACAGACAATCGGACCTGAGCGCGCAGCCCGCGCAATCCCGCGTCCTCGAACCATAGTAGCGCCCCAGCTCCGTCGCCTGCCGGGGACGCAGCGTCTTGCCCCCCGGACACTTCACCACCTCGTTGCGCGCGTCGTAGTGGAACAACTGCAGCGGAACACGGCTCTGGCTCGGTTCCTTCTTCGCTGGTATCAGCGCTTCCACGCCCCGACTCTCCAATGCGCCGTACACCTTCGAGTACGCATACCCCGAATCCGCCGTCACCAACTCCGGCGCGCGGCCAGACAACTCGCTTACCGCCTCTATATGGGACGCCATCATCTTCCGCTCGTCCAAAGTCCCCTCCGTCACCGCCACGTCGAGAACAACACCCCGCTCATCGTCCACCGCCGCGTGGTGCTTGTAGCTCGGCTCGGACCTCGCCCGCGCGCTCTTGCGCGCAAGCCGCGCGTCGGGGTCCGTCCGGCTCACCGGACCGCCGCGGCCTCCTCCCTTCTTCCCAGCCTCATCCTCGACGGGATTCTCCTGAATCACCTTCTCCGCGTGGTGCGACGCCAGACTCTCCCAGCTCACGTCCGCGCGTATCAACGAGGCGTCCACGTGCACCACTTCCCCCTTCGCCACATTCGCCTCCAGACAAGCCTGCACCGTGCGACGGAATATCTCCTTGAACCGAGCCTCCCCCCAGCGCTGACGAATCCGCGTCAGGCTCGAATGATGCGGCAACTCCTCGTGCAGCCCGTACCCGATGAACCACCGGATCGCCAGGTGCGCCCGCGCCTCGCGAAGCAGACGCCGGTCGTGTACGTAGCCCAGCAACATACCCGCAAGCATCAAGCGGAGCGCCACCTCCGGGTCGATCCCCGGTCGACCATTGTCCGCGCAATAGCAATCCGACACCTCCTCCCGTAGCCAGCTCAAATCCAGTACGCGGTCCACGCGCATCAGGACGTGATCCTCGGGGATCAGCCGATCCAGCGAGCCCGCCACGAACAAATCCATCTGCTCGCGCCTCTTGCTGCCTATCATCGAGGGAACTCCCATCTCGGGCGAGATAGTGTCATTACACCCAATCACAATGCCGGGGGTTTTTCAACAGCCCCTTGTCAGGGGGGTATAAAAAGGCGATGCGCCCCCGCCAGACCGAGGTGGTTTTGCTTTTTCTTGCCCCCCTGACAAGGGGGGGTAGGGGGGGGTTGGGTTTTAGCGGACAGGCACGGGGGCCGGACAACCCCGATAAGGGTCGTCCGGCTACGGCCACTTGCGTCCATTCCTCCTTTATCGGACTTTTTCAACAATCCCCGGCAAAGGATGCGCCGGGAGATGTCAAGCCGTTGACGGATGGGCGCCGTTGGCAGCGCGCCAGGGCGACCCGCTATTCGCTCCGCATCAAGGCCGCCGGCTTCGCCCCGGGTTTCCGAAAGATTCGCTCAGTGCGGTGAAGATTCCCTCCAAGGATCCCCTGCTGCCGTCGGCTTCCGTGAACTCGGCCAGGCTGGTGCCCGCCACGAGGCGGGGATTTCCCTCGCCGTCGGGCCGGTTCGAAAAGCGCCCCTCCCAGGAACCGCCCGATTGCGCCACGCTGCGCCCCGGATGCGCGACCCGCACGTCGGCGGCGCGGAAGGCGCCGCCCCGCGTGAAGGGCGTGGGGCCGAGATGCACCTCGTAGTCGGTGGGGGTGGCCGCCGGGGGTTCGCCCTGCCTCCACCCCAGGGCGAGCCGCAGATGAGAGTGCCCGATTTCGATGTCGCCCGCGCAGCCGATGCAGCCCTGAATCGTATTGCTGGAAAAGTCCGCTAGGAGGTTGATGACCCCCTGAACCTCTTCGAACACCTCGGTTCCGGCGAGCTGCCCCCAACCGCTCCCGTACTGGTACGCGTAGAGGCCGCCCGAGGTACCGGTGTAGGTCGCCGCTCCCGCTACGGGCATGTCGGGCGGATTGGAGGTGTCGAGTTCCGTGCCCTCGACGAATATGCCTCTCTCGGACGCGAAAACGGGAAAGCGCGGATATCGGGGCCGCCCCTCGAACTGGAGCCACCACCCGGCGACCAGATAGTCGGTCTGCACGTCGTTGTCCCAGTTGAGGAGCGCGTAAACGATGGTGGTGTTTTCGCTCGTTCTGTTGAAAAGCGTCCAGAAGCGGCCGGAGTGGTCGGGCAGGGCCGGCGTGGTGGATGAGGAATACGCGGCGTCCCTGGCCGTGTTGAGCCTGAGCGTGCGCCCGTCCGCCGGCGTTACTTCCACGTCGAGGACCCGGCCGTCGAAACGGGTGACCCTTTTGAAGTCCACCCGGTCCTCTCCGGCGAAACCGCCGCCCCCGCCTCCGGCGCAGCCCAGGAGAGAGAATGCCGACAGGATCAGAATAAAATGGCGCATCATGACGAAACTCTCCTTTCGGACGGGCGCTTTCAGCACACCGGCTTCCACATCCACGCCGTGGCTTGCTGGATGGACTGGATATTCTCATGCGTTTTGTCGTTCGTGCCGCAACTTTGCTGATCCTGAAACGATAACAGGATGATAGGCGCGAAGTCACCACCCTGATTCACGGCGGGCCGGTAAGACGCTTCCTCCCATCGGCCGGGATTGAACGCAGGGGAGGACCTGTCGTTTCGCTCCCGACAAAAACCACGATCTTCTCCTTGGCAGGCCTGCAGCCCGCAATTGCCCGCATTTGCCGTAAGCGTCTTTCAGGGAGACTCCTGTAGCCTTTCATGCGGGCAGGCCGGGTGGAAGCCCGTATTGCTCGCAGCCTCTGATATGGGCGGTCCTCGTGGCGCACCTTCGCTTCACGCAGCCTTTGATGAAGGCGGGCCCGGCAGACGCACATATCGCTTGCGGCCTTTCAGGCGGAATCGGAGTCGATGAAATGAGGAAATCTCCCGAAGGCGTTCATATGGGCAGACCCGGCGACGCGTTCTCGTATTTCGCAGCCATTCATACGGGCAGACCCGGCGGGGAGTTCGCGCTTTTCACAGCCATTCATACGGGCAGGCCCGTCAGCGCGTTCGCGTATTTCGCAGCCTCGCATGCGGGTGGTATGGAGCAAACGGCCAGGAATCGCGAATTGTCGGGAAAATCGATAAATATCGATAAATTCACGGGGTTTTTCGATAAATTACTGAAAGGGATGCGCCCTGCAAATGGTTGTAATCAAAAGAGTTGCCATATAAACCTGAGCGATGTGCACTCAGATCCGGCGATAAAATAAGTTTTTCGCCTCCCGCGCATTTGCCCGCAACTGCCCGCATTTCCTCTCGCACCGCATGACTCCGCAAACCCTCCCCTGTCGGCGAACGCTCGCTCCCCACTCGCGCTTGATCCGCAATTGCGCGAGGGGCTACTTGCGGATGGTGCCGAAGCTGAATCCCGTGATGAGGTGCTTCTGGATGAGGACGCCGAGGATGACCACCGGCACTGTGATGACGGTGCCGATTGCCGCCTGCGGCCCGTAGAGCCTGCCCTCCATCGCGCTCTGGAACTTGTTGAGCAGGATGGGCAGCGTGATGACGTTCGGCTGGGTGAGCGTGAGCGCGAGCAGGAACTCGCTCCAGTTCAGGATGAAGATGAACAGGAAGGTCACCACCATGCCCGGCGCGACCAGGGGCATCACGACCCGGCGCAGCGTGTAGATGCGGCCCGCGCCCATGATCTGCGCGGCGTGCTCGATGGTCTTGGGAATCTCCTCGATGAAGTTCAGCATCATCCAGATGACGAACGGCAGCGTGGTCGCTATGTAGAGGAGGCACAAGCCGACATAGGTGTCTATCATGCTGATTCTGATGCCGAGGACCGCCTGCGTGGAGAACGGAATCAGGATGGCGTAGTACATCACGACGGGAATCGCGATGATGATGGGCGGCACCATGCGGATGGTCAGGATCATGTAGCGGAAATACTTGCCGCCCACGTTGAAGCGCGAAATCGAGTAGGCCAGGAACGTGCCCAGCAGGAGCGCGATGAACGCGCTGATGGAGGAGACGACCATCGAATCGCGCACCGCTCCCCAAATCGTGAAAGCCTGTTCGGTGACTTCACGGCTGAGGCTTTCGCCGTGCCCGACGATGGTGAATATCTGCTGGTAGTTGTGAAGGGTGGGTTCATATCCCCCGCCGATGAAGCTCGGGAACCAGTTCGGCGGCCAGGTCACCCAGTCGCCCGAATCCTTGAAGGAAGTCGATATCATCCAGAAGATCGGGAACATGATCATGAGCGCCCAGAGCATAAGCGCTGCGTGGCGGAACCAGAAGAAGAGGTTGTATCGCTTGGCGAAGGACATCTCCGCGCGCGTGTTGGCGTCGTTCGTCATCTCATGCTCTCCTCTTCAACGATGGACCGCTCCCGCACGAGCAGATAAATGCCATAGAAGATGAGTGCTCCGAACATGAAGAGCAACAGAATCGAGGCGGCCGCGCCGAAGCTGTACTTGTTGAACTGCCACACCTGCCGCCAGAGGAAGAACGCGATGGTCTCGGTCGAAGTGCCCGGCCCGCCGAAGGTAAGCAGCACGGACAGATCGAAGAGTTTGAGCGCCTCCATCGAGCGGATGATGACGGCGATCATGATCGCGGGCTTTAACAGCGGGAAGTGGATTTTCCAGAATATCTGCCACCTGTTCGCCCCCAGAACGCGCGCGGCGTTGGTGAGTTGCTGCGGGAGCGCGGCGAAACCCGAGAGGAAGATCAGGAACGTGAGCGACGTCCACTGCCATACGTCGGCGAGTATGATCGCCCACTGCGCGGCGATGGGGTGCGAGAGCCAGCGGATGCGCGGGTTTATGCCCATCGCTTCGGTGATGGGAGACAGAATCTGGTTGAGGGGTCCCGAGTCGATGTAGATCATCGAGAAGTTGTAGCCCCCCACGACCGGCACCACCATCATGGGGACCAGGAAGATGGTGATGTAAATCCGCCTCCCCCGGAACTGCCTGTAGGCCAGCATGGCGAGAAGAAAACCGAAGAGCAGTTCGAGCAGGACCGCCGTTCCCGCGAAGTAGAAAGTCCGCCCGAGCGCCCACCAGAAATCCTCGGTGGTGAGAACGCGGACGTAATTCAACAAGCCGTGAAAATAAGCCTGTTCGAAGGGCCTGTTGGCGCGCCATTTAAGAAGGCTGATATAGATGGTGAGTATAAAAGGAACGGCGAGCAGCAGGAGGAAGGTCGCCTCCACCATGATGAACGGTATCAGGCGGAACACCTTCTCCTGCGAAAGCCAGGCGGAAAGACTCTTGCGTTCTTTTATCGTTGCTTGGGCCATCTTGCCTTCGTCTTCATTCGGGTCAACGCGTATCGCGCGGGGCGCCCGCCCCGGCGTTGCCGCCGGAGCAGGCGCTCTTGTGCGCGGTGTTTAGTTGGTCGGCGCGAACTTGTCGATGTAAGCGCCGCTGGCGACGCTCGCTCTCCAAGCCGCAATTTGTTCTTTCCGACCGATGTCGTCGGTGATGCGGTTCCAGCCTTTCTCGACGTTCTTCGCCGCCTGCGCAGCGGAGATGTTGCCCTGCATGACCTGCGCCATGTTCTTGTCGAGCACGTTGAAGTACTCGTAGTTACCCTCGATCATGAGCAGGGAAATGGCGTTTTTCGCGTTCTTCATCGTCATTTTGACGAAAGGCTCGGTGTGCTTGTCGAGCACGGCCTTGTTCGTCAGGTTCGAGGCGCGCATCGGATCCCAGAATCCAGCGGGGTCGGCGATGGCCTCATCACCCTTGGTCGGGCCCGTGAACCACTGGATGAAGTAGTAGGCGAGCTCGGGGTGTTTGCCGTGTGAGTTCACCATGTAGCCGGTGCCGGCCGCCTGCGGGGCGCGACGCACCATCTTGCCGCTCGCGCCTTTCACGGCGGGAACGGGGCAGGCCAGCTGCTTGCCGCTGATCTTGCTCTTCGGGTTGCGGTTGGCGTAGCCCATCGCCGAGGGGAAGGACATGAACGAGAAGGCCCGTCCACTACCCCAGTGAGGATAGAGCTGCGGCGTTCCCCAGCCCTGCACGTCGGGCGGCATGTACTTGACGATCGAGGTGAATTCCTTGATCGCCCGGATGCCGTTCGGGCTGTTGATGGTGGGCTTCATGTTCTTGTCGAAGAGCAGTCCGCCCATATAGGCCGGGAAGTGCCTGTAGGAGAAGTTGATGCTCCTGTAGGCTTGCGCGCCGTAGAGCGGCTGGTCGAACTTCATGCCCCAGCGGGTCTCGCCCTTTTTCGTGTGGAAGTACTTGGCCATCTGCTCCCACTCGGCCATCGTGTCGGGACATCCCGGTTCCTTGCCGAATTTGGCCTTATAGTCCTTCGCGGCCGCCTTCATGATGTCCGAGCGCAGGAACAGCGCGATGTGGTCGCCGTCGAGGATGAACCAGTAGGTTTTCCCCTTGTACGTCTGCTGCGCCAGAAGGCCCGAGTCGATGCCCGTGAAATCGGGTTTCCCCTTGGCCATGTAGGCGTCGAGCGGCTGCAGCGTGCCTGCGCCCACCGCGTCGGGAATGACGTAGGGGAAGTGGTTGATGACGTCGTACTGCCCCGTCTTCGCCACGGCTTCGGCCATGATTTTAGCGGGGATGTCGGTGTAGCCGTACTGGATGGTCTTCATCGTGACGCCGGTGAGCTTCTTCCACTCTCTCAGGTATTTCGGCTGGGAGTTCTTGAAGAGCGAAATCAGAAGCATGGTCTGGGTCGGGTTCTTCAGGTTATGCTTTTTGATGTACGCTTTCGCTCCGTTGATGGCCCGCTCCTCGACCGTCTTCCCCGGGTGCACCATCATGGCGGCCATGGCCGTTGAGGCCACAAATATCGTGATGCCCATCAGAATCATTGTTGCGAGAAAAATTCTCTTCATCTCGATTCCTCCTCCCTTCGTGTTTGGAAAGGCGATGACTTGCTTCAGAATCGCCGAGATCGAACACAAAATCCCTGATACTGAGTAGTTCCCGTCTTCCTCCAGCGTTGCAATTTACATGCGATGCAGTCTTGCAAACCTTTTACCTGGCCATTGGGGGGTGTTACTCCAGCCGCCCCCCGCTTTCGGCGTCGAAAAAGTGCATGCCGCCCGGTTGAAAGCTGAATCGGATATTATCGCCGGGACTGAACTCGCGCTCGGCGTCGACTTTGGCCACCAGAAAATCCTCATTGCCGCAGGAGAAGAATACCAGCGTTTCGTCTCCCAGCGGTTCGATAAGCCTCACTTCGCCGGACGCTCCTTCATCTCCGATGGTCACGTTCTCGGAGCGCACGCCGAGGTTGATATCTTTTCCTAGGGCGGAGCCGGGCACGGAGTCCGGCGCGATGCCTAACTCGAATTGTTCTGAGACGAAGTTCGACGAGCCGCTGTTTTCAATGCGCCCGGGGATAATGTTCATCGTCGGCTGCCCGAAGAACGTGCCGACGAACTGATTCGTTGGTTTTCTGTATATGCCGAGTGGTGTGTCGATCTGCTGCACGTATCCGCTTTCCATGACCATGATGCGGTCCGCCATCGTCATGGCCTCGGCCTGATCGTGGGTGACGTAGACGAAGGTGGATTTGAGCTCCTCATGCAATCGCTTGAGCTCGGTACGCATCTCGATGCGCAACTTGGCGTCCAGGCTGGAGAGCGGCTCGTCCATGAGCAGGACTTGCGGCTCGGTGATGATCGTTCGCGCGAGGGCCACCCGCTGCGCCTCGCCGCCCGAGCACTGGGCGGGTTTCTTGGTTAGCAGGTGGGATATCTTCATGGTTGTGGCGACTTTTGAAACCCGTTCTTTCACCTCTGTATCCGCGGTCTTGTCGACGCGCAGACCGAAGGCGATGTTCTCGAAGACGGTCATGTGGGGGAACAGGGCGAGGTCCTGGAACACCATGCCCAGGCCGCGGTCTCCGGGTTCGAGATGGTTCACGACGCGATCGCCAATCAGCATCGTGCCGCTCGTGGGTTCCTCGAATCCTGAGATCATGTTGAGGGTGGTGGTTTTCCCGCAACCCGAAGGCCCGACCACCACCATGAACTCGCCGTCGCTCACATCAAGGTCGACGCCCGCGACCGCGGTGACGGTTTCACCAAATTTTTTGACGAGTTTTTGAAGCGTAATTGAGGCCACCGCAATTATCCCCTTCACATTGGATGGACAACGAACATCATCCCGAACGCAATGAACGATGCGGTAGAAATTATTATTCCATAATCGAATTATGCGCGGGTTCCTCTTTTTTTTCAACCCAAGCACCTAGGGCCTTCATTGCGGCGTGCTCTGCGAGACTTCATTTCCCCCGTGTTGAATTTATCTGCATAATTGTTTAGTAAAACTTAACGTCGTTCAAGCTATATGGATTTATGCAGTGACTGTGGGAGCGATTTTGGCTCAAAAAATACTCATTATCGAAGACGAGACCGACATTCGTGAACTCCTCACCTACAACCTCGACCGTGAGGGATTCGATGTGGTGGGTGTAGCCAACGGCGAAGAAGCCTTCAAAATGCTAAAGAGCGAGCCGATCCAGTTGGTCGTTCTCGATCTGATGCTTCCCGATGTTTCCGGTCTCGAAATTTGTCGCTACATTCGGCGCGATTCCTCCTTAAGTCGGCTCCCCATCATCATGCTGACGGCCAAGGGCGAAGAGGTGGATCGCATCGTCGGCTTCGAATTGGGCGCGGATGACTACGTGACCAAGCCCTTCAACATCCGGGAGATGATTCTGCGGGTGAAAGCGGTGCTCGCGCGCTCGAAAATGCCGCAGGTTGAGGGCAAGGCGCTCAGGCGCGGGCCGCTCACCATCGACCCCGAGCAATATGAAGCGGCGGTCGACGGGCGCCCGCTCTCCTTGACGGCGACGGAATTCCGTCTTTTGCATCATCTGGCCTCTCACCCGGGGCACGCCCAGAATCGTGACGACCTGCTCGACATCATCTGGGGAGAAGACAAATTCGTCACCCCCCGCACCGTGGACACATATATCCGCCGCCTCCGGGAGAAGCTCGGCCCGGCGGGGGAAATGATCCAGACGCTTCGGGGCGTGGGGTACCGGTTCAAGAAAATGTCTGAATAGTAGCTCTTCCCGACACCCGGAGGAGACCCGCATATGCGCAGGTCCTTCTACAAGAAGCTGACGGCGAGCTATCTGGTAGTCATTACCGTGGTGTTCGCGGCGGGGATGATCTATCTTCATTTCGGCCTCTCCGCCCAGTTGATGGAGCAGGCGGAGGAGAACCTCGCCAGCAACGCGCGCCTTGCCCGCCGCCAGCTGGTTTCCTCCATTCCGGAAAATCCGCAGAGTCATCGTATGGATGAACTCGCCGATGAAATCGGCCGCGCGCTCGGCGTACGAGTGACGGTTGTATCCCCTCCCGGTCGTTTGCTCGCGGATTCCGGCCTCGCTCCTGGCGCGCCCGGCAGAGAAAAGAGCCGCGCCGCTCGGCCCGAAATCATCGCGGCGAGAAAAAAGGGAATCGGTTCGAGCGTCCGGGCGAGTCCGAGGGGTGATGGAGATTTGCTGTATCTGGCTCTGCCGATAAATGCGGGCCCGCTTTCCGGCGGCGTGATTCGCCTGGCCATGAGCTTAAGGGAAATCGAGGAGACTATCGGCAAGATGCGGGGCCTTCTCCTGGTGGCCGGCGCTTTCGCGTTCTTGCTCGCCATCGCGGTCAGCTTCGGGGCCGGCGTTATCGTGCGTCGGGGGTTCGACGAGATATACGAGTCCGTAGAGAAGATTTCCCGAGGAGACTTCAGCTACCGCATTGCCTCCAGGCGGCAGGATGAACTGGGTGAACTCGCACGGACGATGGACCGGCTCGCTTCGGAGGTGGAGGCGCATCTCGATGAGTTGCGCAACGAGCGCGACCGGCTGGAGGCGATACTCGAAGGAATGACCGAGGGTGTCATGGTCACGAACGCCTCGGGAGACATCCTTCTCGTGAATTCCTCGTTTCGGGAATTCTTTCCCTCCCTGCCTGAGTTCGAAGATGGTATGCCGATTCCTCTCGAAGCCGTGCGCTCCACCGAAGTGCAGGAAGCGGTGAGGGATATGCTCACGCGCTCCGCCACCCGGTTGGAGCGCGAGGTGGAAGTCCTCCCCGCGCGCACGCTGACCCTGCACGCCAAACGCGCGAGGGCGGATGAAGAGTCCAACCTCATCTGGGTGTTTCACGACGTTACCGAGGTAAAACGACTCGCGGGAATACGGCGGGAATTCACCGCAAACGTCTCTCATGAGCTGCGTACGCCCTTGACGGCGATACAGTGGGCGGCCCAGACGCTCGAAGTGACGGCAGAATCCGACCCCGATGCGACGCGCCGGTTCGCCTCGACCATCAACCGCCACGCCCGGCGCCTCTCGGCCCTGGTGGAAGACCTGCTCGAACTCGGCAGAATCGAATCCAAGGAAGAGCACGTTCGGCCCGAGGAGGTTTCCATCCGCAACACGATGGATTCGGTGGCGCATACCCTGGCTCCCGTTGTCGCGAAAAGAGGCGTTCTTCTGCAAACGGTGATTCACGAGGAGGCCGACCACGTTCGGGCGGACCCGGCCGCCCTGGAAAGAATTCTGATCAATCTGGCCGAAAACGGGGTGAACTACAGTTTCGAGGGAAGCGAAATCACGGTTTCCGGGCGCTTGTGCGAAGACGGGTTCGTCGAGGTTTCAGTGGCCGATCAGGGCGAGGGAATTCCCCCCGAGCACCTCCCCCGCATTTTCGAGCGCTTCTACCGTGTGGATTCGGCCCGCTCCCGGGAGAACGGGGGCACCGGCCTGGGGCTCTCCATCGTGAAGCACCTCGTTCAGGAGATGGGCGGAGACGTCTGGGTCGAGAGCGCGCCGGGCCGGGGCTCCACCTTCCGCTTCACCGTTCCCACGCCTTAAACGGGACAAGCGCCTTCTAGGCTTTGCCTTCATCGTTTATGCCCGCTTTATTGAAAGCAAACCTGAAATTTACGTCTTTTCAATGAGTTATACGAAGATTATATTTTGAAAACCGGAATTGTCCAAAAAGTCATATGATTTTCATCCTTTCGTAACATACCCGGCCCCTTTTTTCTCTATATTCCACCTCGTTCGGAGAGGGATCGCGCGACGGAGCGTTTTTGCTCATGGTTGCGAATTCGCAGCCCCCTGAAGAGGCGATGAAGCTCTCCGGACGCAGAGGCGAGCAGTCCAAGGGGAATGTGGGAAATGAAAGATGTGCCTGCTAGAAGCGGAGGAGTGTCCGTGTCGCGGTATGTTCATCATTTTGTCACGAAAATGTAACAAAACCTTGCGTTTTTTCCTGTAGTTTCTATCCATCCAAAGGAGGAAGTGAAAATGAGCAGGTTATCCAGGATTTGTGGCTTGGCCTTCGCGGTTGCGATTGGCTTCGTGCTCGTAGCGCAGCCCGCTGGCGCGGCCCTGATGGTTGACAAGAAATTGCCCGCCTACAAGGCCACCAGCGGCGTTTCCGGGAACGTGAAGTCCGTCGGCTCGGATACGCTGAACAACCTCATGACGCTCTGGGCCGAAGGGTTCAGGCGTTCCTACCCGGACGTGAAAATCGAGATCGAGGGCAAAGGCTCCTCCACGGCTCCTCCGGCGCTCATCGCCGGCACATCGAACTTCGGCCCGATGTCTCGCGCCATGAAGTCCAAGGAAGTGGACGCATTCGAGAAGAAGTTCGGCTACAAGCCGGGCCGCATCCGCGTCGCCGTGGACGCCCTGGCCGTCTTCACGAACAAGGACAACCCCCTCAAGTGCCTGAGCCTCCCGCAGGTAGACGCCATCTTCTCCAAAACCCGCAAGGGCGGCATGAGGTCCGACGTCGCCACGTGGGGCCAACTCGGTCTCGAGGGCATGTGGGCCAGCAAGCCGATTTCCGTGTATGGCCGCAACTCGGCTTCGGGCACGTACGGCTACTTCAAGAAAGTAGCCCTCTACAAAGGCGACTACAAAGACTCCGTGAAAGAGCAGCCCGGCTCCTCGGCGGTGGTGCAAGGCGTGGCTTCCGATAAGTTCGCCATCGGCTACTCGGGCATCGGCTACAAGACCGCCGACGTTATCGCGCTCCCGGTCTCCAAAAAAACCGGCGCCAAATGCTATGGCCCCGAAGCGAAGAACGCCTACTCGGGCAACTACCCGATCGCGCGTTTCCTCTACATCTACGTCAACAAGAACCCGAACCAGGCGCTCGATCCCCTGAGAGCCCAGTTCGTCAAGTACATCTTCTCGAAAGGTGGTCAGCAGGCCGTTATCAAGGCCGGTTTCTTCCCGGTGAACGCGGCCATCGCGAAACAAGACCTCGGCGGCCTCGGCCTCGGGATGGGAAGCAACTAGTTTTTCAGGTGCAGCGCAGCGGCGGGGACGGCGGATTGGATTCGCCGTCCCCCCGCTTTCATTTTTGAAAAGAAAAACATGAACGAAAACCAGGTTTCAGACGCAGATGATAAAGAAAGAAGGAAGCCGGGCCGGACGCGTGACCTGAGCGCCAGACAATCCGTCCGTATTTTCGATAAGCTCGCCACCAACGTAATCACGATCGGCGGGCTTTTTGTGATTCTGGCCGTTATCGGGATCATGGCGTTTCTCGTCGCAGTGGCGCTGCCGCTGTTCGCCGGAGAAACGATAACCGGCTCGGGCGTCTTCCGGGTGGGTGCGTCCAAGAGCGCTCTCCTCAGCGTCGAGGTTGATGATTATAACACCATCGCCGTCCTGGTTTCGAAAAACGGCGTGTTGACGCCCGTGCACGCATCAACCGGAAAAGCGCTCAGGCCGTTGAAACTCGATTTTGGAGGTGCGCCGGCGAGCGCTTTCGGGCGAACGCTCAAGGGCGGAAACGTCGCTTTCGGCTTCCCCGATGGAACGGTCCGGTTCGGTAAAGTCAATTTCAGAACCCAAATATTGCCGGCGGATAGGGTTCCGAAGGGACTCACCAAAATCGACGCGCGCGATTTCACCGACGGAAAAGTCCTCTTTTCGGAAATTCCGGGCGACCAGATGCGAAAGATCTGGCTGGAGGCGGAACTCGAGAAGCCGCAGCAGGTAGCCCCGAAAGGCACGCCCATCGTGAAGCTTGACTACAAGGTGGGCGGAACTCCGGAGCGGCCGAGCATCTCCTTCGCCACGGTGGACGCCAAGGGCGTGGCGCGCCTGAGCCTGACGGAGACCAGGATCAATCTTCTGACGGGGCAGACCACTTCTTCCGTAGAAACCGTGGTTCTGCCTGATTTGCCGACCGGAACGCGCATCGTCGACATACTCCTCACGGAAAAAGCCGACAAGGTGTACATCGGCGTCGAGAAAGGGTTTCTCCTTCGCTACGACACCAGGAGCTTCGACGCCATTACCCTCGTGGAAAAGAGCAACCTGCTTCCCATGGACGAGAAGCTGACGGTGTTCAAAGCCCTCATCGGCGAGGAATCCATCATCGTGGGAGGCTCCAAGGGGTCTTTGAGCATCTTCTTCCAGGCGCGCAGACCGGGCGCCGCCACCTCGGACGGGCTGGTGTTGGTGCGCGGACACGAACTGGAGAGGCACGCCGCGAGCGTTTCGGGTTTTTCCGCCTCCCAGCGCAGCCGGATGTTCACCACGATGGATTCCGGCGGAAACATCTGGCTTCGCCATGCAACGAGCGAGTCAACGCTGCTTCGCTTCAAGGTGAAGGAGATGGCGAATGGCTCCGCGCGCTACATCCGACTCTCGCCGCGCGATGACGCAATTGTCGCCACAGACGATAAGGGAGTCGTGAATTTCTGGAAATTCGAGGCGGAACACCCCGAGACGACTTTCCAGACGCTGTTCGGCAAGGTCTGGTACGAAGGCTATCCCAAACCCGAGTATACATGGCAGTCCTCCTCGGGAGACGATGCGTTCGAGGAGAAGATATCCCTCATCCCCCTGATATTCGGAACCATTAAGGGAACGGTCTATTCCCTGATTTTTGCGATACCCATCGCGGTGCTGGGCGCAATTTTCACCTCCGAATTCATCGGCCCGCAGGTGCGCTCCGTCGTGAAGCCCGCGATGGAGATGATGGCCTCGCTCCCCTCGGTGGTCCTCGGCTTCGTGGCCGCCCTGATTCTCGCGCCCATCGTGGAGACGTGGATAGCCGCAGTCTTACTCACGTTCATGCTGATCCCGTTTCTTCTGTTGCTCTCGGCTTATTTATGGCAGGTGATGCCGCCGCGCGTCTCCCTCCCCCTGTCGGGGTTTCCCAAACTCGGGCTGGTGTTCATCGTAATTATCCTCGGCTCGCTGCTCGGTTTTCTCATCGGACCGGGGTTCGAGAGACTATTATTCGGCGGCGACTTTAAGGCCTGGGCGAACGGGAACATCGGGATAGCGACGCCCATGCTGTTCATCATTTTCTATCCCGTATCTTTTATCATTATTGCTTTCGCGGCCGAGCGGTTTTTCGGATATGAATGGAGACAAAAACTCAGACAGATGGATCATTCGCGCGGTGCGCTCTTCGAGCTTCTTCGCTGGGGCGGGATGCTGATCTCCGCCGGACTGCTCAGCTGGCTCACGGCCGCGGTGCTCACGGCGCTCGGCCTGGACGCGCGCGGCGGGGTCATCGACACCTACGTCCAGCGCAACTCCCTCGTCGTGGGCTTCGCGATGGGCTTCGCCGTCATCCCGCTCATCTACACCATCGCCGAGGATGCGCTCAACGCTGTGCCGAGCCACCTCAGAGCGGCGAGCCTCGCATGCGGCGCCACCCCCTGGCAGACGGCCCTTTGGGTCATCCTGCCTACGGCAGCCAGCGGAATTTTCGCCGCCGTGATGATCGGCATGGGCCGCGCGGTGGGTGAAACCATGATCGTCGTCATGGCGGCGGGCAATACCCCGGTTCTGGACTGGAACATATTCTCGGGCCTCAGGGCGCTTTCGGCGAACATCGCGGTGGAGCTTCCGGAAGCCGTCAAGGACGGGACGCTTTACCGGGTGTTGTTCCTGGCGGCCCTCGTTCTCTTCGCGATGACGTTCATCGTGAATACGGTTGCAGAAGTGGTTCGTCTCCGATTCCGCAAGCGCGCTTCGCAGTTGTGAGGACAGGATGAAGGCGAAGGATCCGAAACAAAAAAAAGAGAAGAAAGAACCGGAAATACTGATCCGCGAAGGCGACTCCGGCAACCACAATGAGCCCCCGCCCGAAGTGGCGCAGGCCGCCGAGGTGGAAACAAGCCCGCCCGGCAGGACGGGTCTTCGCGCATCAATTGATTTCAAGGCCAGGGGCGAGCCCTTCGTCTGGATCATGGGCGGCGCGCTCGCTCTGGGCGTATTGATGATTATCGGTTTTCTCGCGCTCGTTCTGTGGAACGGCATCGTGACGTTCTATCCCGGGCCCGTCGAGGTAGTGACGCTCAAAAACGGCCAGCGCATCGCCGGCGAACCGTTCCGCTCCGAGAGTTTCCGCCCCTCCCCCGAGCAGATGAAGAGACTTGACCCGGAGACCCGGCGCATTATCCGGGAAGCGGACGGATTTGCGCATCGCACGCTCTACAGGATCGGGAATTTCGACGTCTACAACGAGGACTTCAAGTGGGCGGTGGCGCATCAGGTCGCGAAGACCGAGACGCCGCCCGGCATATTCTTCATCGAGCGCAGGGAATGGGGCCCGTTCATCGGTTTTATCAAAACACTGACGCTCGATGGCCGCCGTATCCCTGGCGAAAAGGTATCCCTGGATGCGTTGTACGTGGCCCACGATGATGCGGTCGACCGCCGGGAAGCGATTCGTTCCATAGAGGTGGATGAGATAGGCGCCATCAATTACTACATCGAAGAAGATCGTCTCGCCTTGCGGCGCACCGAACTGGATTACGGAAAGAAGAGTGCGGAGTATCGCGCCGAGATGGAGAAGTTCGAACGCCAGACAAAGGAGAGGCGGGCCGGATTCGCTGTGCTTAAGAAGAGAATCGCCGCGATCAACAAAGAGGATGAGAAATACAAGGTTACCCTAAGCGAGATTGGTGGTCGCGAGAAACGCTTAAGGCTCTCCGAGATCGTTCGCATCTACCCGGCCAACAACCTTTCGTTCTTTGGAAAGATTGGCGTCTATTTCTCCCGGTGGGGGGAGTTTTTAACCGACGATCCGCGTGAGGCGAATACCGAGGGCGGCGTTTTGCCGGCGATTTTCGGCACCATCATGATGACGCTGCTCATGGTCGTCTTCGTCGCCCCGTTCGGTGTTATCACGGCGCTTTATCTTCGTGAATACGCCAAGGAGGGCGCTCTGGTATCCATCGTGCGCATTTGCGTGAACAACCTGGCGGGCGTGCCCTCCATCGTCTACGGCGTGTTTGGCCTGGGATTTTTCGCCTACACCATCGGTGTGGGTATCGACCAGTTGTTCTATCCCGAGAGACTCCCTAATCCGACGTTTGGCACGGGGGGCTTGTTGTGGGCGTCCCTGACGCTGGCGCTCCTCACCGTCCCCGTGGTGATCGTGGCGACCGAAGAAGCGCTCACCGCCGTACCCCGCTCCATGCGGGAGGGTTCCCTCGCCTGCGGTGCCTCGAAATGGCAGACCATCCGCAACATCGTCCTGCCGCAGGCCATGCCGGGCATCATGACCGGCCTCATACTGGCGATGGCGCGCGGCGCGGGCGAAGTGGCGCCCCTCATGCTTGTTGGGGTGGTGAAGCTCGCGCCCGAGCTTCCCTTCGATACCTTCTTCCCGTTCTTACACCCCGAGAGAAGTTTCATGCACCTGGGTTTTCACATTTACGACGTGGGATTCCAGTCCAGGAATTCAGAAGCCGGAAAACCGATGGTTTTCGTCACGACGCTTCTTCTGATAACAATCATCGCACTCATGAACGCTTTCGCCATCATGATTCGCAACCGCCTTCGACGGAAGTTCGTGGAAGGCCAATTTTAGTGGAGACGCATTGAAATGGCGGCTGACGCGGTAACCACCAGATTGCAGGACGAGTTCGAAGCGACGGCATACCATCCCGTCGAGAGCGCGCTCGGCAGTGTTATCGAGATCGAAGACTTCAACTTCTGGTATGACGAGAAACAGGCTCTGTTCAACAACACGCTGAAGATCCAGAAAGAGCTCGTCACCTCCCTGATCGGCCCTTCGGGCTGCGGGAAATCCACGCTCCTGCGCTCATTCAACCGCATGAACGACCTGATCGACGGCATCCGCCGCGATGGGACCATTGCGATCGAAGGAACCGACATCCACAATCCGCGCGTGGAGGTCATCGAGCTTCGCAAGCGTCTCGGCATGGTGTTCCAGAAGCCCAATCCCTTCCCGATGTCGATATTCGAGAACGTTGTCTATCCCCTGCGGGTGGACGGAATACGCGACAGGCGATTGCTGGAGGAAACCTGTGAACGCTCCCTGCGCGATGCCGCGCTCTGGGATGAGGTGTCCGACCGGCTGCAGGACAACGCACTCGGCCTCTCCGGCGGACAACAGCAGCGCCTCTGCATCGCCCGCGCGATTGCCTCGGAGCCCGAGATCATCCTGATGGACGAACCATGCTCGGCGCTGGATCCTATCGCCACCGCCCGGATCGAGGATCTCATAGCGCAGCTCAAAGAACATTTTTCCATCGTCATCGTGACGCACAACATGCAGCAGGCCGCCCGCGTCTCGGACAACACGGCCTTCATGTTCCTGGGCCGGTTGATTGAATACGGAGAAACGAAGAAAATTTTCATGAACCCCATGAACGTGCGCACATCAGATTACATTACCGGCCGATTCGGCTAAGCGCTGGAGGATATTGCATGGCACTGACGAGCGGAAGAGTACACACGAGTTCGGAATTCGAAAGCGAACTCCAGGAACTCCGACGCGTTCTCCTGGAATTGGGCGCCAAAGTGGAGGCGATGATGGCGAAGAGCATCGATAGCCTCATAAGGCGTGATTCCAATATCGCACAGACCGTCATCGAGAGTGACTCGGAAATCAACCAGCTTGAAGTCGACGTGAACGAGCTCTGCCTGCAGATGGTGGCGCTCAGGCAACCGACTTCGGTGGACCTGCGCTTCATCACGACGGGCCTCAAAATCGCCTCAGACCTCGAACGGGTGGGTGATCTGGCCGTCAACGTATGCGAGCGGGCGCTGGAGTTGAACGAAGAGCCTCCGCTCAAGCCCTATATCGAACTGCCGCGAATGGCCAGCGCTTCGAGCCAGATGCTGCGCGAGAGCCTGGACAGCTTCATCAAGGAAGACGTCGTTCTGGCGCGCAAGGTCATAGCGAGCGACGACGAAGTGGACGACATGAACGAGGAGTTGTTCCGCGAACTGCTGACCTACATGCTGGACAACCCGCGCAACATCAGCCGCGCGACCCGACTGACGTTCATCTCGAAATATTTCGAGAGAATCGCCGATCATGCGACGAACATCGCAGAGGCCGTCCTCTTCATGGTCGAAGGCCGGAACCCCAGACGCGAACTCACGTAGTCCCTTTCATAACCGATAAACCGGTTTTCCTGCTCCATGTGATTCTGCAGTCGGTCTACGGCCCGTGTTTCAGTGCATTTTCGTTAACGAGTAAGAGCGGCTTTAACGGATTCCCACTTCTCAATCTGTCATACCCAGCCTGGATTTCAGGAGTTCGAAGTTCGAGGGGTCCATTTTCAGTTCATTGCGGTTGATGGCCCGGGCGAGTTCGCTCACGGCGTCGTTGCAGGGAGTGGGGATGCCGAGTTCCTTCCCCTTTCGAGAAACGAGGCCGTTGACGTATTCGATTTCGTTCTTTCGGCCCTTGATGTGATCGTGAATGGGCGCCGTGCGAGCGCGCGGCCCGGTGTGTCCCGTCATGGTCGTCAGGGCGTTCAGCAGCACCTTGTCCTCATCGCCCGCGAAATCATCCGCGCTCAGCCCGAAGACGGGCTCGATGTTGATTCCCATCGCCGTACCCACCTCTACCGTCTCCTTGCCGAGCCTCACCGCAATATCGAAGATTCCGGGAAGCTTGGCGACCTCTCTGTTGTGCAGGCCGATGAGTCCCCAGGGTCCCATGCTCATCGAGTTGACGACGAGCTTCGTCCATTTCGTGCCCCGGATGTTGGTGGAAATGTCCACCTTGGCGACGTGGCTCAGGATTTTCTGGATCTCCTCGAGACGCGGGGTGATGGAGCCGTCCAGTTCGCCCACGGCGAACCATGTGCCGGTGCGCGGCGTGTTTCGTTGCACGAAACCCGGGGTGAATATCTCCCCCGAGAGTTCGATGCAGCAGCCCACCACGCGCTCCCGGCCGAGAATGGAAGTCGTTATTTCTTCTTCGTTCATGCTGTTCTGGAGTCCCACCAGCACGCCGTCGGGTTTCAGGTGCGGGGCCATGAGTTCAGCCATCCAGCGCGTGTCGAAAGATTTCACCGCCAGGAGGATGAGGTCGAATTCGGGCTTGGCCGAGGCCAGCTCGCACACGTGGAGGGCCTTGACGCGAACCTTCAAATCGAGGTCCGGCATCTGGACGTGGAGCCCGTCTTTTCTCATCGCTTCAACATGCGCCGGCCACTGATCGACGATGGTGACGTCATAACCCGCATCGGTTAGGTCTGCGGCGGCGCTGCTGCCGATGGCTCCGGTTCCGAACACGGCGATCTTATCGAACATCTATTGCCCTCCCTGGGTTATCATCCGCTGACGATTCTGGAATAAAACCATATGTAGCACGCCTCTCCCGGTTTTCACGACCCCCTACGGGTTCGGTTCATCCGGCAACAAGCCGCGCTGAGGAGATTTGTGTCTGTTTTCCGGCTATTGGTTGACACGCAAGTGGCAATCACTAATCATGAAAACAATCTTGAAAAAAGAATAACGGTGCGCGGTTTTTTATTTTCGCCGCTGGAAGGCGGGCGATTTTTAATTCTGCAGAAGGGGAAGGGACTCGCATTTTCGAGCCGGAAATCGCTAAGGGTTTGGTGTATTTTCAGGCATAGTGGACCGACGCACCATCAAGTCGCCATCTTCCCATCCTCTCCCCTCTGTATCGTTTTTCCAAACATCTGCGGGCTTATGCCGCCGCCTCGCGTGAAGCATATGGAACAACTGAGAACATGTGGAATCCTGAATGAGGCACACGTTTAGAGGACACCGAATAGAGGAGGAGTGAAGATGATGAAAAAGTTTATGATTTTCGGAATGGCCGTTCTCATGTCGCTGACGCTGATGTCTGGGAGTGCGCTCTCTGCCAAAAAAGATCAGCTTCTCATCGGAATGCCCGGAGACCCGACGACGTTCGACCCCCACATCCGGCTCGGGCTTCCCATGCTTCAGTCCTGGCCCCTCGTGTTCGACAATATTCTGGCGCGTGACATCAAGGGGAAAATCATCCCCGCCATCGCGACATCTTGGCGTTACGTTTCTCCTACGGTGCTGGAACTCAAGATTCGCAAGGGCGTCAAGTTCCATAACGGAGAGCCCGTCGACGCAAACGCCATTAAGTACAGTCTCGACAGGCTGTTCGACAAGAAGATAAAAAGCCGCATCCGCAATTTCTACAGGAGTCTCACGAAAGTCGAAGTGGTCGATTCGCACACCGTGCGGCTCCACACCAAGCATCCCGACCGCTATCTCCTCTCGCCGCTGGCGGATTTCAGCGCGGTGGTTCCGCCGAAGCATTACGGGAGCAACAAACTCAAAGAACTCGCGCGCAAGCCGGTCGGCAGCGGCCCCTACCGCCTCGTGAAATGGCGCAAGGGCTCCGAGATGGTGTTCGAGGCTGTTTCCGGATATTGGGATAAGTCGCGCCAGCGCGTGAAGAAAGTGATCGTCAAGGTCATTCCCGAGCCGACGACGCGCGTCTCCGCGCTCGTGTCGGGCGCGGTCGACATGATCAAGGACATTCCGCCCCAGACGGTCCCGATGGCGAAATCCAATCCCAACGTCGACGTCGTCGCCGGCCCCGGCCCCAAGGCGTGCTCGCTCATCATGGTTCTCAAGGACGGAGCGCCCTGGTCCGACGTGCGCGTGCGCCAGGCGGTGAACCACGCCATCGACAAGGACAGCATCATCAAAAACGTGCTTCAAGGACACGCGACCGCCGCCATGGGCACCGTCGTCGGCCCGAACAGTTTCGGCCACAACCCGGCCCTGAAACCTTATGCCTACGATGTGGCCAAGGCGAAGAGCCTCATGAAAGCGGCCGGCTACGAGAAGGGCTTCACCGTTCCGCTGGTCGTTCCCCTGGGGCGTTACCTCAAAGGCGTGCAGGGTGCGGAGGCCATTGCGGGACAACTCAAGAAGATCAACATCAACGTCAAGGTGAAGCCGCTCGAATACGGCGCCTGGCGCAGGAACAGCCGCTCGAAATGGAAGAAGGGTTATAAGCCTTATTGGAATTACGCCTGCCGCAACGACCTCGCGCTTCACGCGGCCTGGATGTACTCAGGCCTCCTGTACAGCAAATCAACGCATGGCGGCGTGAGGAGCGAGAAGCTGGACAATATGATCGTGGGCGCCCGCTCCGAGCCGGACGAGGCCAAGCAGGCGGAGAAATACCGGAAGCTCGCCGCATACATCAGGGAGCAGGCCTTCCTGGGCTTTTTGTATCACCTCGACGAGATTTCCGGGAAGAAAAAATCCGTCGACTGGAAGATGCGTTCCACAGGCCTCGTGATCGCAACCGACGCAGGCTGGAAATAAAAGGCGATGCCGCATCTCTCTCCCGGGTGTCGTCTGGAGCGCCCGGGAGAGAACAAAGCCCGAGCACACCGGGAATGACAAACGTGTGACCTCGGGCGGGCGTAAGGGACAGGGTTTGGGTTTCGCCTTGCAACGGGGGGCGTAATGACGGGATTTATCGTTCGGCGGATGCTTCAGGCCATCGTGCTCATGAAGTTCGTCCTGATTTTCGTGTTTCTGCTTTTGCATCTCTCTGGCGACCCCGCCCGGATCATGCTGCCCGACGACGCCACCGAAGAAGACATCGCGGAACTCAGAAACGAGATGGGCCTCGACAAGCCCCTGTCGACGCAGTACCTCATCTTCTTCCGCAACGTATTGCGCGGGAACTTCGGCGAATCCTTCGAACACGGTGAATCCGCGCTCAAGGTCGTACTCGAACACCTGCCGGCCACCATCGAACTCGCCGCGGCCGCGTTCATCATGTCGGTCATCATCGGCCTTCCGTTCGGGTGCATCGCTGCGCTCAAGGAAAACACCGTCTACGACAAGAGCCTGATGTTCGGGGCTGTGCTGGGCCAGGCGGTTCCCGATTTCTGGCTGGGGCTGATGATGATCCTCCTCTTCTCCGTAAAGCTGGGGTGGCTCCCGCCGTTCGGCTACGGGGAGCCGGTGCACTTCATCATGCCGACCATCGCCGCCGGAGTCTTTCACACGGCACGCCTCGCGCGGCTGATGCGCTCCGAAATGCTGGAGGTGCTGAGACAGGATTACATTCTCACGGCTTATTCCAAGGGCCTGAATGAGAAGGTCGTGTTGTTCAAGCACGCGCTCAAGAATTCGGCCATCCCCATCGTCACCATTCTCGGCCTGGACCTCGCCCTCACGCTGGGGGGAACCGTCATCACCGAAACCGTGTTCGCCTGGCCCGGCGTGGGGCGCCTGACAGTCGCCGCCATCCACCACCGGGACTACCCCATCGTCCAGGCGGCGGTTTTTCTTCTCGCCCTGGGCTTCGTCGGAATCAATTTACTGGTGGACATCATCTACACCTATCTCGATCCCAGGATTCAGTACCGATGAGAGGTGAAAGCGATGAAGTCCTCATGACGTCCGAGGAGTTCCAGCACTTCGACGAGACTCCCTGGTGGCGGCGGCTCGCGCGATCGCTCATCGCCACGAAATCGGCGATGGCGGGAGCCGTCATTTTGCTGATCGTGCTGATTGCCGCGCTGTTCGCACCCCTGCTGGCGCCGCTGGACCCCACTTTGCAATCCCTCACCCGGGTGATGAAGCCGCCCATGTGGGAGGGGGAGGGGCATCTCTTCCTCCTTGGCACCGACCACCTCGGACGCGACCTCCTGAGCCGGCTGATATACGGGGCGCGCGTGTCCCTCATCGTCGGACTCTCTGCTACGGGCATGGCGGGGAGCATCGGCCTCATTCTCGGTATGGTGGCGGGCTATTTCGGAGGGCGGGTGGACTATCTGCTGATGCGGCTGGTGGATTTCGTCCTATCGTTTCCGTTCATTCTGCTGGCTCTGGCGACAATCGCCATACTGGGGCCGAGCCTCTGGCTGATCGTCTCCCTGATCTCGTTTCGCCAGTGGACGGTGTACGCGCGCGTGGTGCGCGGCAACGTTCTCTCGATTCGCGAGCAGGAGTTCGTCATCGCTTCGCGCGCAGTCGGGGGAAGCGATTTGCGCCTCATCTTCCGCCATGTTCTGCCCAACGTACTCGCGCCCGTCATCATCATCGGTTCCCTGTACCTGGGGCGGCTGATCGTCATCGAGGCGGGCCTGAGTTTCCTGGGACTGGGCGTCCCGCCGCCCACGCCCACCTGGGGCGGGCTCCTGGCCGAGGGCCGCTCCTATCTGTATGTCTCATGGTGGATCGTCACGTTCCCGGGACTCGCCATCACCTTCACCGTGCTGGGAGCCAACCTCGTAGGCGACTGGCTCAGAGACGTCTTGGACCCGCGTCTGAGGACGCGTTAGCGAATACCCGCTCTAATTCAGGAGAAATACAATGGCTGAAGATATGATGGAAAATTACGTCGATAAAAACCCGGACGTGCAGGAGCGCTTCAGAAAAGCGGGCGAGATCCGCCGTGCGATGGGAATCTACGGAGAAGGCGGGCAGACAACGGACGATTTTCTTAAAATATCCCCGGCGCACACGCAGACCATCATGGAGTATTGCTTCGGCATGGTGTGGGCGCAGTCGGAGAAGCTCGACCTGAAAACGCGCGAGATCATCGTGCTCGCCACCATGGTGGCGCAGGATCTGCCCGGAGAACTGGAGTGGCACGTGCGCTCGGCTCTCAATCTGGGCCTCACGCAAGATGAGATTATCGAGGCGATCGTACAGTGTTCACCCTATGTCGGGCTGCCCAAAACAAACCACGCGCTCAGAGCGGCGAAACGGGCTTTCGACAAGGCCGAGGGAAAAGAACCGAGTGATCTGGGGCACTAGGGAGCCGCCGCTCATTGGGCAAAACCGCTTGCAAATAACCGGTGCGGGTGAAGCCTGAGGAGATTTTCGCCCCCTCGGTGGGCGGCTATTTCCCCTTGAGGAGCCCGGGCCAGTTCTTGTCGGCCGATTTGATGTTGCCGGGGATGTCCTGCTCCCAGGTCTGCTGAACGCCCTTGCTGAAGTTCAGGTAGAGCTTGCCGTCCACGATCTTCCATGCTTCGGGGACGATGCTGGCCGTGTAGCCCTGGCTCACGGCGTATGCGCAGTAGCCGCCGTACCGGGGGGCGTATTTTTCCGGATCCGCGCGGAACAGATCGCGGTTTTTCTCGCTCGCGAAATACCACGTCGCGCCTTTCCACTTGTGGGAGAAGGCCTTCTTCCCCTCGACGGGTTTACTCTCCGTGAAATAGGCCACCGGGTCGTATCCCCGGATGGCGCCTCCCAGCAAAGTGGAATAAACGGGCGCGATGGCCGCAGCCGAAACCGGAAGAGCGAGTATAAAGGCAAAGAACGACAGGGCGGCGTATACCCGCAATTTGCGTAGAGCGCATGGCGTTTGATCCGTTGTTCTCATCTTTCCAGCATCCTCTGATAAACCGGCGGCAGCGATATAGGGATGGGGCGGCCTCCCTGAAACGCATTATACCCCAAACACGCTCAAATGCGCTTCAAATGGTGGCGAAATGCCCGCTTCAGGGGTCGTAAAACTCAGGCAGGGTGAGATAGCCCTCGCGCGGAAGTTCCGCATTTAAGGGGAGGCCCTGTCTTAGTTTCAGCCTCTGGACGGTTCGTAAGTGCGCGAGTACGTTCCAGTAGATATGGCGCAGTACCCCGCCGATTTCCAGGCGAAAAAGACCGGGGCGCTCCGCGTCTTCATAAAATCCGAATGGATGAAGGCGGACGGACATCCTGTGGTAGTCGACGGGCTTGTGGGGGTCTCCGGGGCGGGAGGCTTCGGGGTCCATGTAGTAGGTGAACGACAAGGCGCGCAGCCTGTCCTCGCTTTCCTTGTCGATGATTTCACAACAAAGCGCGGCCCAGGGGCGCATGAAATCGACCACCGCCTTTTTGTCGCAGGCCGCCTCGGGCGGGACGTGCCGGATGCCCGCCCCGACGAGATCGGCGATGAGGCCTGCCGTATCGGGAAAAGTGTAGCCTTCTCTTTTCAGCATCTCGCCTGCCCGCATGGACAACCACACCGGGGTCATGAGGGCGATGTGGCGGATTTGCAAATCCATCGACCAGCGCGCCCAGGGCGGCTCCTCGTTCGCGTAGCACATCTGCTCGTGGTTCAGCCCTTCGACTTCCCCGTATACGAGATCGGGATAATCCGCGAGATTTGTTCTTAGTTCGCGCCATTCTTCGTTCATCTTGTCGCCTCTGGCAGGTCATTGAAGGAGAGCGAATTATTGTGCCTTGTAAGCCGGGGAAAAGAAAGATAGAATTTCCCCATCCATTCGAATCTTTTTGCATTGGTTTTCACGCTTCTATCCGTTGTGCTCATCGGTATCCTCGCAAGGGGATATCTTCCATTCCTGTTCAGGGAGGGTCGTGCCAATGGCAAGAAGAATCATACCCGTCGTTTTGGTTGCCGCAGCGTTTCTCCTCGCCCAGGGGGCGGCGCCCGCCCTGGGAGCCAAGAAGGTCGTCATCAAGGTCGGCCACATGTACAGCAACAAGAACCCCACCCATTACGGGGCCATCGAATTCGGAAAGATACTCGACAAGCTCAGCAAGGGGACCATGGAAGTGCAGGTGTTCCTGAAGGGCCAGGTCGGCGACGGCAAGACCCAGTTGCAATCGGTGCAGTTGGGCGCGATTCAGGCGACGTTCCAGGGACTCACGCAGTTTCCCGCATATGACAGCCTGAACCTGCCCTATTTCTGGAAGAGCACCAAGCACGTGCGCACCGTCGCCAACGGGCCGCTGTTCGAACGCTGGCGCAAGGAGTTCCTGAAAAAGCGCGGCACCATCATGGTGAGCGTCATCAACCGGGGCGCGCGGCACGTGCTCTCGCGCAAGAAGCCTCTGAAAACGCTCGCCGATTTCAAGGGCCTCAAAATCCGCGTTCCCCAGGCGCCTCCCTGGGTACTGGCCTTCCGCGGACTGGGCGCGAAGCCCACGCCGATGTCCTGGGCGGACGTGTACAACGCCATGCTCCTCGGCACGGTCGACGCCATGGAGAACACCCTGGAGACGCTCTATACCAACAAGTTCTACGAAGTGGGCAAACACCTGACGCTCACGTCTCACCTCTCTTCGACGTCGTACTTCATGGTGAACGACAAGTGGCGCAAAGGTCTGAACAAGCAGCAGCGCAAGTGGTTCGACGACGCGCTGTCCAAGGGCATCGCCCACGCGCAGAAGATCTACACCGACCTCGAGAACGCCTACCTCGAGAAGTTCAAGAAAAAGGGCGTGAACATCTACAACATCAACGTGGATGAATTCGCCAAGAAAACCGCCTCGGCTGCTGAGACCATCGGCACGAAGGGATGGGGCAAGGACTTCTTCGCTAAAGTCAAGGCGACGCGCTCGAAGTTCTAAGGTAGTAGTTTCGATAGTTGCGCCGGGTAAGCTGCACGGCGCAACAAGAAATTAAACACCGCCGGTTGTGGTGAGCCGGCGGTGTTTTTTGTTGTCCTAGTTGACCGGCAGCAGCAGGTTCGGGAGCCACATGACGAGCGGCGAGTAGTAGACCATGGCGAACAGGGTGACGATGAGCGGAATATAAAACGGCGTAGTGGCCCGCACGATGGTCCAGAAAGGCACTTTCGTAATGTCCGACACCACGTATAGAGCGAGCGCGAATGGCGGCGTGAGGTTTCCGATAACCAGATTCAAAACCATGAACACGCCCAGGTGCACCAAGTCGATATCCAGCGCCTGTGCGATGGGCAGCATGACCGGCGTGACGATGAGCAGCAGGGGCGTCGGTTCCATCACCATGCCGCCGATGAGCAGGAATATGTTGAGAACGAAGAGAATGAGCCACTTCTCCTGCAGTGCGGTCATGAGGAAGTGGGCGAATATGAAGGGGACGCGCTCGATGGTGATGAGGCGCGTGAAGACCGAAGCGGCGGAGAATATGAAAAGCACCACCGCCGTATAGATGATCACTGTCGATAGGATGCGGGGGATGTCCGTGAGGCGGACCTCCTTGTAGACCACCATTCCGAGAAAGAGCGACCACGCCACGGCGAGCACGGCCGCCTCGGTGGGCGTCGTGGCGCCCGAACCGATTCCGCCCAGGATGATCGCAGGCGTCAACAGCGCCAGAAAGGCGGAGCGGAAACTCTTCCATATCTGGACGAGCGAGGCGCGCGGATACTTCTTGTATCCCCGCTTGCGGGAGATGAAATAGACGATAACCATCATCGCGCCGCCCATGAAGAAGCCCGGAACCACGCCGCCCAGGAACACGCGCCCCGCCGATTCCTCTGCGATGCTCGCGTATATCACCATGATGATGCTGGGCGGGATGATGGGCCCGATGCAAGAACTCGCGGCCGTAACGGCAGCCGAGAATGGCTTGTCGTAGCCCTCCTTGGTCATGCCTTCGATCTCCACGCGGCCCAGGCCCGCCGCGTCCGCCAATGCCGATCCGGACATGCCCGCGAAGATGATGCTGGCGACGATGTTCGCGTGTCCCAGACTGCCGGTGAAATGGCCCACCAGCGTTTTGGCGAAATCGAAAATCCTGTCCGTGACCTTCGCGATGTTCATGATCTGGGCGGCGAAAATGAACAGCGGAATGGCGATGAGCGAGTAATGCTCCAGCGAGCCGATCATGATGCTCGCGAGGAAGGTGATCGGCATCTCGGAGAGGAACGTCAGGTAAAACAGACAGGTGAATACGAGGGCCAGGGCTATCGGAGTGTTGAAGGCGAGGAAGAGGAAGAACAGCAATACGAGTATCAATGCGTTCATGTAGGCTCCTTCTCGCTCACACCGCCGGGGAACTCCGGTGGCCCAGTTCCATCTTATTCGTGATCAATCCCAATAGTTGGCGTCCCGAGTGGATGATCATCAGGGTCATTCCCACGGGAAACGATGCGCTCTGGTAGGTTTGCGGGAACTCGAGCGCCGAAGAAGGGTAGGTCCATTCCAGAATCGCCACCTGGATTCCCTGGTACAGGAGCAGGAGCAGCGTGAAGAAAATGAGAATTTCGATAACGATGCGAATCTTCCGTTGCCAATGTTCCGGCAACTGACCGACGAAGGTCTCCATCGTCAGCTTCTCGCCATGCTTGTATGCGAGCGCAGCGCCGATGAAGACGGCCCAGTGGAAACAGAGCAACGTAACTTCCTCGGCCCATACGATGGGATCGTCCAGAATGTATCTGAAATACACCTGCATGAAGACGATATATCCGATGGCCGCCAGGAAGGGATACGCCAGAAGTTCCTCCAGATTGCGCAGCAGGAAACCCCAGCCTTCCATCTTCACCTGGCGGAAGGCGTAAATGACGACGCCCGCGAGCAGGATGGCGGGGACGATGTAATGAAAAACGGGGATGCCGATCAGGATGAGCGGCGGCTGGACCACGGTGTAGAACACCCATGAGGATATCTTGAATATCACCTGGAAAGGTAAAGCTATCCACTCCGACACGGAATAACCCCCTATGGGGAAGCGAGTGCCCGGTGCTCGGAATTCCGCTTTTTCAGTATGTATCCCTTGTACAGAAGCATGGAATCGGGGTCAACCGGGCGTTTTCGGGCCGCCTAGAGGTCGCGCCACGGCTGGAGCACGGTTTTGACCTGTTCTTCATCGGGAAATTCCCCGCCCGTGATGCGCACGGCGCGTTCCGCCTCGATGAGCGGGAAGCGGTGGGTCACCATCTCCGAGAAGGGATAGGGTGAGTTCGCCGCGAAGTCGAGCGCGCCCCGAACGGCGTCGCTCGTGTGGCTGTATGCGCCCTGGATGCGGATTTCGCCCCACACGAGAGGGTCGAGTTCCAGAGAGCCATCTTTCCCGCCGGTGAGCCCGGCCAGCACCACCGTGCCCAGCCTGCGGACGAGCCTGGGGGCGAGGCTCGCGGCGGAGGGGCTGCCCGTCACGTCGACCACCACGTCCGCCATGCGCCCGCCCGTGAGCTCCCGGACCTCCTCGGCGGGGTCTGCGGCCTCGACGTCGATGACGTGATCCGCGCCGAAGCGTTTCGCCGCCTCCAGGCGCTTCGCGTCGCGCGAGAGACCAGTGACGATCACCAGTCCCGCTCCGGTATGTTTCGCCACCGCGCACGCACAGAGACCCTGGGGGCCGGGGCCTTGCACCACAACGGTGTCGCCGACCGAAATGCCGCCCAGATCGTGCGCCCAGCGCACCCCGTTCGCCAGCACGGCGGTTATGAGCACGGCGGATTCATCCGTAAGACCATCGGGCGCCTTGTGGATTCCCACGCCCGGCGGCAGGTAGACGTACTGCCCGTAAGCGCCCCACAGGTGAGGCGGCTCCGCGCAGGAGCGGACGCTGCCGTAGACCATCGCGTCCTTGCACAGGCGGCGGTTGCCGGTGTGGCAGTACCAGCACTGGTTACAGCCCACCTGCGCCTCCACCACGAGGCGGTCGCCCTCCTTGACGCCGAGGCGTTTCTGGACGTTTTTCCCGACCCTGGCGAGGCGGCCCACCATCTCGTGGCCCATGATGATGGGGTAGCTCCATCGGTGGGCGACCTTGCCGTTGAAATACTTATAATCCGAGGAACAAACGCCCACCATGTCGACGTGGAGAAGGCCGTCCTCATCCCCAATCTCGGGCAGGGGGAATTCCTGTAAGCTGATTTTCCCTGGCGTCTCTACGACGGCTGAAACCTCATGCGTCATGGCCTTCTCCCGTAAATCGTTTGCGCCGCGTTAATCGGTGTCGAACTTCTGAGCGAGGCGGGGGAAGAGGTCGCGCATCGATTCTCCCTGGGCGATGCGGCCTTTGACCTCATTTTCGATGTCCCGAATCCGGGTGACCTGCCGTTTCACCTTTTTCAGAGAGCTTTGCGGAACGACGGCCACGCCGTCGATATCCGCGACGACCATGTCGCCTGGTTCCACGCGCACCCCGCAGCAGGTTATGGATGAGTCTTTCGCCACGACTTCCAGGCGCTTCGGGAAGGCGAGGCTCCACACCGATTTGCTGAACACGGGGAAATCGAGATCGCGGAGGGCTTCGAGATCGCGCGTCGCCCCGTCGATCACGCAGCCGACGGCGCCGCGTCGTTTGCAGACGCTGCTCGCGCCCCCGCCCCAGACGGCCAGAGGAGAGCTCGCTGCGTCGACGACGACCACCGATCCCGCGGGCACTTCTTCCACCGCATCATAGAGGCTGAACAGGGCCTTGGCTCCCGGGTTTCGCACCGGCGCGAACACCATGGTGGCGGCGGGTCCTGCGAACCTTGGATAAGTCTCGGGCGCATTGGGCCGGGGGCCTTCCATGATGAGGTTCAGCCCCAGGGCCGTGGCGGCGTCGCCGAGCGTGGCCGTCTCGACGTCTGAGAAAAAAGCAGCGTCCGAATCCATGCGGTCTCCTTTGAAGAAATCCGTACATTACGGTGTTTCTGCACGAATGTCCGCCTTGAAACACACCTGAAACAAAGCATCACGTAACAAGGTGGCAACATAACTTTTACGCAAAGGAAACACATATTTAAAAATATGGAAACCACCGACCCGCCTCCCGTCTGCTATTCATACTCCCGGTGAGGGAGATGAGCATGGTCTCCACCAGGGTTTGTGCTTCAGGTTTCATCGACTCGGGAGAGAAATCAGATGCGGGCGGTTTCGGATCAGAAACTCAACAAAATCGAGGGAATCAAGGCGGAGAAAGACCCCTTCGACATCGCCAAAGAAATCGCGCGATTCGCGAGCGAGGGTTGGGAAGCGATTCCGGATGACGACAAAGAGCGTCTGAAATGGCGCGGGGTGTTTTTCCGTAAGCAGACGCCCGGACACTTCATGATGCGGCTTCGCTCCTCGAACGGCTTGATGAATTCCGAGCAATTCCGCGTCATCGCCCGCATCAGCGATGAGTTCGGTCCAGGCCATGTGGACATCACCACGCGCCAGCAGATTCAGTTGCGCGGGGTGGCGATAGACCGGGTGGAGGATATCTGGAGAAGTCTCGAGGATGTCGGCCTGCATTCACGACAGACGGGGATGGATAACGTCCGCGGCGTCATGGGCTGTCCCGCCGCAGGTCTGACCCCCAAAGAACTCTTCGACGCATCGGCTGTCGTCAGGCAGTTCGATGAGATCATCGTAGGCAACCGCGAATTCACGAACCTGCCGCGCAAGTTCAACGTCACGATTACCGGGTGTTGCGAGAACTGCACCCACGGCGAGGCGCAGGATATTTCTCTCACTCCCGCTTTCAAGGAAATGGGCGGCGAGAAGATAAAAGGCTTCAACGTCGCCGTAGGCGGGAAGATGGGTTCGGGCGGATACACGGTCGCCACGCCACTGGACGTCTTCGTTCTGCCTGAAGAAGCGGCCGAGTTGTGCGCGAACATCACGCGCGTTTTCAGAGACAACGGCTCTCGCGGCAACCGCAAGAAAAACCGCCTGGCGTTTCTGATTCAGGAGTGGGGAGCGGAGAAATTCCGCACAGAACTGGAGAACCGGACGGGCTCTCCACTCGTCACCGCAGGTGAAGATGCCAGGGACAAGAAGGCCAAGAATCCCCATGTGGGCATCTTCCGGCAAAAGGAAGCCGGGCTGAATTACGCAGGCCTCGTGGTTCCCGTCGGGCGCATCACCTCCCGGCAACTTTCCGAGGCGGCGCGTCTGGCCGATGACTACGGAAGCGGGGACATCCGCCTCACGCCGTCTCAGAACATCATCATCGCGGGGATTCCCGACGCCAGGGTGGGCGATTTCACGCAAGAGCCGTTGCTGAAAGAGCTTCGCTACGACCCGCCCGAGGTGATTCGCGGAATGGTGAGCTGCACGGGCATCGACTACTGCCACTTCGCCACCATCGAAACCAAAGAACACGCGATTGAGCTCGGAAAGCAATTGGAGAACCAGGTGGGGCAAACCTTGCCCGTGACGATCCACTGGTCTGGATGCCCCAACGCCTGCGGGAACCACGCCGCGGCGGACATTGGCCTGCTCGGCAAGAAGGCGCGCCGGGGCAAGGAGGTCGTCGACGCAGTTGACGTGTTCTTGAAGGGAAAGACCGGCCCGGACTCAAAAGTCCCTCAAAGACTTCTGGAGAACGTGCCGTGTGACGAACTACCGGAACTGTTGTCCCGGGTCGTTCCGTACATCACGAGAAAATAAACACGCCGAACCAAGTCTAAAAAAGGAGACAGAAATGGATTTTACGAACAAAGCGACTCGAATCCGTCTCACCGACTTCAAGACCCCGCATATGCGAGCATTTCACGTGACGTGGTTCGCCTTCTTTCTATGCTTTTTCGGCTGGTTCGGCATCGCGCCGCTCATGGCGGTCGTACGCGAGGAATTGCTACTCACGAAAGCGCAAATCGGCAATACCATCATCGCCTCGGTCGCCATCACGGTTCTGGTGCGCCTACTCATCGGCCCCTTGTGCGATCGCTACGGCGCGCGGCTGGTGTACTCGGCGCTGCTGATTTTTGGTTCCATCCCCGTCATGGGAATCGGTCTCGCCAACAGCTACGAGACCTTTTTGCTCTTCCGCCTCGCCATCGGGGCCATCGGCGCTTCGTTCGTCATCACGCAATACCACACCTCGGTCATGTTCGCGCCCAACTGCGTGGGAACCGCCAACGCCACGACCGCCGGATGGGGGAACCTCGGCGGTGGCGTCACGCAGATGGCCATGCCGCTGGTGTTCGCGGCGGCCCTCACCTTCGGCGCGGATAAATTCCTGGGCTGGCGTCTGGCCATGGTCGTTCCCGGAGTCGCGCTGTTCCTGACGGGTATCGCCTACTATTTTCTCACCCAGGACGCGCCAGACGGCAACTACAAGGAGCTTCGCGAACGCGGCGAGATGGAGCCGGCCAGGGGTTCGGGGTGGACTTCGTTCAAACTCGCGGCGAAAGACTACCGTGTGTGGGCGTTGTTCGTTATCTACGCAGCCTGTTTCGGAGTGGAACTCACCATCAACAACGTCGCCGCCCTTTATTATTTCGACCACTTCAAGCTGGACATCAAAACGGCGGGGCTCATCGCGGGCCTTTTCGGACTCATGAATATCTTCGCCAGAACGCTGGGCGGCGTGTTTTCAGACAAGGTGGCCGTGCGCGGCGGCCTCAAGGGCCGGGTCTGGTTCATGGGTATCGTTATACTTCTCGAAGGAATCGCGCTCATGATTTTCGCGAACATGGAGACGCTGTTATTAGCGGTTCCGGCGATGATCATCTTCAGCCTGTTCGTTCAGATGGCGGAGGGGGCCACCTACGGCATCGTTCCATTCATGAATAAAAAGGCGCTGGGCGCGGTGGCCGGTATCGTGGGCGCAGGCGGAAACGCGGGCGCCGTGGCGGCCGGCTTCCTGTTTCGCGCCGAGGGTCTGACGACGCAGGAAGCCCTTTTCTACCTGGGCGCGACGGTGGCGGCCTGTTCCGTCCTGGCGCTTGCGGTGCAGTTCACACCCGAAGTGATCGCCCGGGAGAAAGAAGCCCTGGCGGCTGCGCTCTACGAGAGGGAGCAGGTGGGTATGCGTCCGGCGGCCTAGAGCGGACGCCCCGTATCCCGGTCATGAGGAATGCGCAGTCGGCATCGCGGGCTGCGTCTTCCCTTGCCGCTCGACGATGAACGCGTTTTGAAGTGTGGGAGTGCAACGTATGGATGTGGATGAGATAGACGCATCAATCCGTTCGGGCAAGGCGGTGTGTCCTTACTGCGGCGTGGGGTGCGTCATCACGGCCAAAGTGCGCAATAACAAGATCATCAAAATCGGGGCCGATAAGGATCAAGCGCCCAATTTCGGCATGCTGTGTCCAAAGGGCGCTTATCTGAAAGAAGTATTCGATGAATCGGGAAGACTCAAATACCCCTTGATTCGCCGCCACCGGGGCATGGCGCCGACCCGCGTTTCCTGGGAGGAAGCCATCGACTTCGCCGCGGTAAGACTCCTAGAGATACAAAAGGAACACGGGCGGGACAGCGTCGGATTTTATGGATCCGGCCAACTCGACACCGAGGCGTCCTATCTTTTCACGAAACTCTTCAAGGGCTATCTCCAGACGAACAACATGGACACCAACAGCCGCCTGTGCATGTCGAGCGCGGTGGCCGCCTATACGCAATCCTTCGGTTCCGACGCGCCTCCGACGTGCTACGACGACATCCAGCACGCCGAAGTCATCCTCATCATCGGCGCGAACATGGCGGAGAACCACCCGGTTCTTTTCCAGATGATCCGTAAGCGCCGCGTGAAGGGCGGAAACGTGCGGGTGGTCGTCGTCGATCCGCGCTCGAACCCCACAGCGGAGTTCGCGGATGTCCACATACGCCTGGCGCCGGGAAGCGACGTGGCGTTTCTGCAACTCCTTTCCAAGAGACTCCTGGGAATCGGCAGGATGGATGCGCCATTCATCAGAAGGCGAACGGAGGACTTTTCCTCATACGCCGCGCATCTCAAAGCGCTGGATGAAGAAGTCCTCCTCAAGACGTGCGATATCCACCCCGCCCGGGTCGACGAGATGGTGGAATATCTTTCGACGCCATGCAGACTGCTCAGCTTTTACTGTCAGGGGACGAACCAGAGCACCCAAGGCGTGGAGAAATGTCTGGCGCTTCAGAACTTACACCTCCAACTCGGAGAGATCGGGAAAAAAGGGGCGGGCCCGTTCTCGCTGACGGGCCAGCCCAACGCCATGGGTGGACGCGAGGTGGGTTACCTGTCTCACCAGTTGCCCGGCCATCGCCTCGTAGCGAACGATGCGCACCGCGCCTACCTGGAAGGCGCCTGGGGAATCCGGCCGGGGAGCATCTCGACCGAGCCGGGCCTGACGGCCGTGCCCATGTTTCAGGCGGCGGAGGAGGGAGAGATTCGCGCTATGTGGATAGCCGCGACGAACCCCGCCGTCACCATGCCGGACGTCAAAGTAGCGCGCGAGGGTCTCAGGCGGGCGGAACTCGTCATCGTGCAGGATTGCTATTTCCCGACGGAGACAGCGGAGTTCGCGGACGTTCTCCTGCCCGTCGCGCAATGGGGCGAGAAGGAAGGGACGATGACGAACAGCGAACGCCTCGTCGTGTGGAGTGAGAAGTTTCTCGACCCGCCGGGCGAGGCGATGCCCGATTGGTGGATCGCATCGCAAATCGCCGGGGAAATGGGTTTCGATGGATTCGACTTCGCCTCCCACGAGGATGTCTGGAACGAGTTCCGCCGCCTCACCGCAGGCACGTCCTGTGATATGGCGGGGATGACGGACGAGCGGCTGAGGCAGGCCCCCATGCAATGGCCGTGTCCCCACCCGAGGCATCCTGGCACGCCGAGGCGCTATCTGAGAGGCAGGTTCGCGACTGAATCCGGCCGGGCGAAGTTCATGCCCTGCGCCCACAAGCCGCCGGATGAAGCCGCAGACGCCCAATATCCCATGACCCTCACCACGGGCCGTGTGGCCCAACACTGGCATACGGGGACGCGCACAATGAAGGTGCCCCAACTCGTCAGCCAGGAGCCCGAGCCGTTCATCGAGATTCATCCCGATGACGCCGCCCGCCACCGCGTGAAAGAGGGAGAATGGATTTTCCTCATCGGTCGCAGGGGAAGAACATACGCCCGTGCCAGATACACGAGCCGCATCCGGCGGGGGCTTCTCTTCATGCCAATGCACTGGGGCGAGTCGTTCCATCCCGAGACGAACGTGAACCGCGTCACCAACCCCGCGCTCGATCCGGTATCCCACCAACCGGAACTCAAGTGCTGCGCCGTGCGCATCGAGCGCGAGGAGAAACGCGCTTCACTCACTCCGGTTTAATCTCCGGGTACTCTGCTGCTTCTCCCTAAAGATTCGACAACACCGGAAGCCGTTCCGCTTTCACTCGAAACCCTTTGTCTGGACTCTGTCCGTACACGGGAGCCGGGTGAACAAACCTCCCCGTTCGGGCTAAGATGAGGCCATCGGCCACGTCTTTATGAACGGGGAATCCATGTACCGGGAAATTTGCGGGGAAATAGACCCCATAACCCTGGAAGTCATCAACGAGTCCTTCGTCGCCGTCGTCCGGGAGATGCGCGCGAACATGGTGCGCACGGCGTATTCCTCCATCATCTACGAGGGGCACGATTTCTCCTGCGTGCTCGTGGACGGCGAGGGACAGCTCGTCGCCATGGCGGAGGACAACCCCGTCCACATCTTCCCGGTGCCGATGGAAGTCGGAGAAATGCTCGAGCGGTTCGGGGGCGATATCCACCCGGGCGACGTTTTCATCCACAACGACCCCTATACGGGCGGAACGCACCTGAACGACGTGGCGATCATCTCGCCCCTGTTCCATGGCGAGCGAATGGCGGTCTACCCCGTCGTCCGCGCCCACTGGGGGGACGTGGGCGGCACGACGCCGGGGAGTATTTCCGGGAAGAACACGGAGATTCTCCACGACGGGGTGCGCATTCCCATATTAAGGATCATCGAGAAGGGGAAGCTCAACGAGGGGCTTCTCGATCTCCTGCTCCACAATATGCGGGTTCCCGAGGAGCGGCGCGGGGATTTCTTTGCCATGCTGGCCACCTGCCACACCGCTCACAAGCGGTTGGAGGAGCTGGCTGCGAAATACGGTTGGGGCGTCATCCTCGCCGCGAAGGATCGCCTGCTCGAACGCGCCGAAGCCTCCATGCGGCGTAGAATCGCCGCCCTGCCCGACGGGGAATCCACTTATGAGCATTTCATGGATCACGACGGGCATTCGCTCACGCCGATACGCATCCGTGTAAGAGTCGAGAAAACGGGTGATGAGTTGATAGTTGATTTTCACGGAACCGACCCGCAGACGAAAGGGGCCTACAACGTGGGTCCCGCCATGGCTCCATCCGCTGCTTTCAGCGTCATCAAGGCGTTCCTGGACCCCAAAGGCGCCATCAACCACGGGGCCTTTCGTCCGCTCAACATCGAAGTCGAGCCGGGTTCGCTGCTATCGGCGCGATACCCGGCGAGTTGCGCGGGCTCGATGGAAGTGAGCCACGCCGTGGTCTCCGCTTTGATCGGCGCCACAGCGCGCTTCGCGTCAGAAGTCGTGACGGGCGATCTCAAGGGCACTTCGAACCACGTCTATATCGGAGGGCGGGATGCGCGAAACGGGGAGCCGTTTCTCTTCTATGAGTTTCCGGCGGGCGGCACGGGCGGTTTCGCCGAGAGCGACGGCAACAACGCCACGCGCAATTTCACGGAAGGGGATTTCGCCTCCATTCAATCGGTCGAGGTCATCGAACAGGGCCAGCCGCTCAGGATAAGGGAACTCTCCCTGCGCGCGGATTCAGGCGGAGCCGGTGCGCATAGAGGCGGGCTTGGCCTGCACCGCGAGGTGGAGGTACTGGCCGAGAACGCGTTGCTCTCGATTTCCTCGGATAAGAACGTCATCCCGCCCTTCGGCGTCCTCGGCGGCGGGCCGGGGAAGCCCAACCGCTTCAGTGTCGCGCGGGGAGGGGAGACCCTGGCGCCTTCCGAGACGCCGGGAAAGGCGGCGGGTTTTCCGCTTGAGCGGGGCGACGTTTTCGTCATGGAGACCTCGGGCGGCGGCGGTTTCGGCGACCCGTTTCAGCGGGATATCGAGTCGGTTCTCGCCGACGTGCGTGCGGGCTATGTGAGCGAGGAGGGAGCGAGGGAGGAATACGCCGTCATCGTGCAAGACGGCGCCCTGGATGAGGAGGCCACGCAAGCGCGCAGGCAGGCCGCCCGGGCGGCGAGGCGCGCGATGACTCTCGTTCACAGAGATGAAAAAGCCCGCGAAGATTCCCGCCGCAGGTGCTATATGAATCCAGCGACGATGGCGGGGCGGGGTCTTCACGAAGGGGATCTGGTCGAGTTGCGCGGTAAGTGGGGGGTGCCGCTTCGCGCATGGATGGAAGCGGACGATGCGCTTCCCGAGAACTCGGCGGGTCTGGGCGCGGACGGTATCGCCATACTCGACGCCGAGGAGGGAGACGGGGTCTTTCTGTCTCCCGTGAAAGTATGAGCAGATTTATGAATTTTCCGTTTTTGTCCGTATGAGGGCGTGATTATTTCTTCGCTTTATTATTAAAGGAAGGCTGCTTCATTGAGTCTCGTCGGCATAGACACCGGAGGAACCTTCACCGACCTCGTTTTCTACGATGAGGACGAGAAGCGAATAGAGGTTTCCAAGATTCCCACGCTTCGCGGGAGAGAAGACGCCGTTTTTCTCGAAGGCGTCGAGAGTCTCAACCTCTCCGGCATCGAGCGTATCACGCACGGCACCACCGTCGGCACCAACGCGATACTCGAAGGCGCGGGCGCGCGCACCGCTGTCTTGACGACGCGCGGCTTCCGCGACGTTCTGGAAATTGGCCGGACGCAGCGCCTCGTTCCCCAGAGCCTGTTCGACCCGAAATTCATCCGGCCCAGGCCTATTGTTCCCCGAGAGATGCGGCTCGAAATCGAAGAGCGCGCACTGGCCGATGGGCGGATAGAAGTCCATGTGGGAGAAGCGCAGGTCGAGGAGCAGGCCGAACACTTGAAGCGCCTGGGCGCGGAAGCTCTCGCCATCTGCTATCTGCACGCCTACGCCAATGGAGAGAACGAAAAGCGCACGGCGGCGTATCTCGAGAAATTATTGCCTGAGGTCTATCTCTCCCTCTCCCACGAGGTCGTGCCCGAATATCGCGAGTTCGAGCGTTTCTCCACGGCGGCCCTGAACGCCTATCTCGGCCCCAAGATCAAGAACTACATCGGCCGCCTGGAGGAGGCGCTTAAGGATAAGGGATGCAGCGCGCCCCTTTTCATTATGGCTTCTGGCGGCGGGATGCTCGACGCGGAGCGGGCGGCGCGGTACCCCGTTCGCACGATACTCTCCGGTCCTGCGGGCGGCGTCGTAGGCGGGGTGTCGGTCGCGGAGTCGATGGGTCTCGATCACCTCATCACCTACGACATGGGCGGCACCAGCACGGACGTATGCCTCATCCGCGATCGCCGGCCTATCGTCAGCACGGAGAACACCATCGGCGCGTATCCGCTCAAGACCGCCCAGCTTCAGATCAACACCGTGGGCGCAGGCGGGGGGAGCATCGCCTGGCGCGATGAGGACGGCGCGCTTCACGTGGGGCCAAAGAGCGCGGGCGCGCGCCCGGGGCCGGCCTGTTACGGGTTCGGCGGCGAGGAGCCGACGGTGACGGACGCGAACGTCGCCCTCTCGCGCATCGGGCCGCGCACCCGGCTGGCCGGAGGGCTGGAACTCCACCCCGAAAAGGCGGTGAGCACCCTCTCGTCGCTGGCCGGGGAGATGGGGATTTCAGGCGCCGTTTCGATGGCGCGCGGAGTGATCGACCTCGCCGTCATGAGGATGGTGAGTTCGATTCGCGAGATTTCCATCGAGCGCGGCTTCGACCCGAGGGAGCACACCCTGCTCGCCTACGGGGGCGCGGGGCCGCTGCACGCCGCCCTGATAGCGAGGGAGCTCTCCATGTCGAGCGTCGTCGTGCCGCGCTTTCCGGGGAATTTCTCCGCCGTCGGTCTTCTCATGGCGGACGCCGTGCAGGAGAACGTCGGGACGTGCTTCGTTGCTTTGGAAGATGCGCAGGAAAGCGCTCTCGGTCACATTTACGAGAATCTTGAAGCTCCCTGCGCCGAGCAGTTGCGCAGGGCCGGATTGAGTGAAATCGAGACGTTCCGTTTCGCAGACGTCCGCTATGTCGGACAGGCGTTCGAACTCACGATTCCGGTCACTGAATCGAAGGGCTGGCTTGAGGCACTTGGCGGGGATTTCCACACCCGCTACGAGGCGCGCTACGGACATTGCCATCCCGACGACCCTCTGGAGATCGTGAACCTGCGGGTGCGGGTCTCGGGCATGGTGGACAAACTCAAGTGGGTGAAAGTGGAAAATCCCGGAGGCGGGCTGAATGACGCGCTGGTGGAGCGCAGATGCGTCGTGTTCGAGGAGGAAGTTCCCGATTGTCCCGTCTACCGGCGCGATTCCCTCCCTTCGGGCACGGAAATTGGCGGACCGGCAGTAATCGAGGAATACGGCTCGAATACCCTCGTACCCCCCGGCTGGACAGCGAGTCAGGACGCCTGTGGACATCTCCACCTGAGCGCATCGGGCTGAATTGTATTAAGGATCCCCATGAACGAAGCGGTGAAATACGGATACGGCTACGGAATGCAGCCGGGAGATGTCCCCACTCATTCCGATTTTCTGGGCTTCATCGAGAAGGTGGAAGGAGCGGGCTTCGATTCTTTCTGGATGGACGATCACATCGCGTTTCGCGGCAATTTCCTGGAAAGCCTCGCCGCTCTCGCCGCCGCTGCGGCCAGAACCGAGCGCATCGTTCTCGGAAGCCTTGTGTATCTCCTGCCTTTGAGACGCCCCGCCATTGCGGCGAAGGCGGCGGCCACGGTGGATTACCTGAGCGGGGGCGGGCGCTTCATCTTCGGTGTGGGCGTAGGCGGCGAGGAAGAGAAGGAGTTCGAGGTTTGCGGCGTGCCCAAGACGGAGCGCGGCGCGCGCACGGATGAGGCGATCGAGGTGTTGCGCAAATTGTGGTCGGGAGAGGCCGTGAGTCACGAGGGGAGATACTTTCGATTCTCGGATGCACGGCAAAGCCCACCGCCCGCAAGTCCGGGCGGCCCGCCGATCTGGGTGGGCGGCAGGAGCGAGGCCGCGCAAAGGCGCGCTGCTCTACTGGCGGACGGCTACGCGCCTTATCTGTATTCTCCCTCTCGATATGAGAAGGCCTTGAGCCAGATTCACCGTTTCGCTGCGGAGGTGGAACGCGCGCTCGACGACCCGCAAAGACCCTGGACACCCGCGCTTCACCTGTTCGTGAATCTGAGCGAAAAAGAAGACGAAGCGCTCGATGAGGGTGCGAGGAATCTCTCGATGCGGTATGGGATGGATATGCGCGAGGCGGCGAATAGATACCTGCTCCACGGCTCGGTTGCGCGTTGCGCCGAGCGAATCGATGCGTACCGGAAGGCGGGAGTCCGGCACTTTATCTTCAAGGCGGTGGCGTCCGCAGGCGAGGAGGCGGAACATATGATGCAGTTGGCCCAGGAACTACTGCCCGAGGTGAAGCGCCATGCCGACTGAGGCGAGCGGTCACGTCGATACGTTCGCGCGGGACAACCTGCCGCCGAGATCACTCTGGCCGGAGATGGACTACGGCGTTCTGCCGGAGCTTGCAGCCTATCCGGCGCGAATCAATGCAGGCGCCGTACTCATCGACGAGATGGCCCAGGGAGCGCAGGCCGAGCGTCCTGCGATTTATTTTGGTGAGGCGCTTTGGAGCTATCGCGCGCTATTGGAGAACGCGGGCCGCATTGCCTCTGTGCTGACGGAGCGGTTCGGCCTCGTGCCCGGAAACCGCGTGCTTCTGCGCGCCTCGAACCATCCCACCCTCGTGGCCGCGTGTCTCGCCGTCTTGAAGGCGGGCGGAGTCGTGATTCCGACCATGCCCGTCATGCGCGAGCGAGAACTGTCCTACGTGCTGGATAAAGCGCAGGTCGGTTTCGCCATTTGCGACGAAAAACTGAGCGAGGACTTGCTCGCCGCTGCCAAGTCTTCCGAATCCCTGGAACACGTCGTCTTGTTCGGGGCAGATGAGCCGGAGGGCCTCGAAGCCTTGATGGCCGAAGCATCGCCCGAATTCCAAAACGCCGATACGGCGGCGGACGACGTGGCCCTTATCGGTTTCACCTCGGGCTCCACCGGTACGCCCAAGGGCACGGTGCATTTCCACCGCGACCTGCTCGCCGTTGCGGATACGTTTCCCAAATACCTCTTCGGCCTGGGACCTGATGACGTCGTTTGCGGCAGCCCGCAGATCGCCTTTTTATACGGGTTTTGCGCCTTCATCACCGATGCCTTGCGCTTCGGGGCCTCCTCGGTTTTGCTCGAGCGGGGAACGCCGCGCGACCTGTTGGAAGCGGTCGAGAGATACAAGGGGACGGTGTGCTTCAGCACGCCATCGGGCTACAAGCAGATGCTCGACTTTGCAGACGGATACGACCTCGGCAGCCTGCGCGCCTGCATCGCGGGGGGAGAGTCGCTCGAGCCTTCGGTGTTCCGGGAATGGCGCGAGCGAACGGGGGTTTCGATCATCAACGGCCTCGGCATCTCGGAGCTTTTGCACATATTCATCTCGGCAAGCGGTGTGGATATTCGCCCCGGCAAGATAGGCCGCGCGGCGCCCGGCTACAAGGTGCGCGTGGTGGATGAGGAGATGCGCGACACGCCGCCCGGCGAGGTGGGGCAGATGATCGTCAAGGGCCCCACCGGGTGCCGCTACCTCGATGACCTCGAGCGCCAGCGGAACTACGTGCGGGACGGCTGGAACATGACGGGCGACCTCTGCCGCGTGGATGAGGAAGGGTACATCTCCTTCGAGGCGCGTACCGACGACATGATCAACACCGGGGGATACAACGTCTCGGGCCTGGAAGTCGAGGCCGTGCTGCTCGAACACGCAATAGTGCGCGAGTGCGCGGTGGTCGGCTCGCCGAACGCAGAGCGCGGGGAGATCGTGAAGGCCTTCGTCGTTCTCACGGGAGGCGCAGGAGCAGGTTCTGAACACGCACAGGATGCGTTGGTCCAGGAGCTTCAGGATTTCGTGAAAGCGCAACTCGCGCCCTATAAATACCCGAGAGCGATGGAGTTCCTGGAATGCCTGCCTCTCACGGCCACGGGCAAGATACAACGGGGCGCTCTTCGGAAGCTGGAAAAAGAGCGCGCGGAGGATGGGGCGGACTGACGCATCATGCAGGCTTCACCGCCAAGGCGAGTTGCGCCCGGTGGTTTATTGTTCATCCGCAGAAATTCCGGTAGCGTCTCACTTTGAAAACAGGAACATCACAAAGGCGGGAATGAAACCGGCGGGTTCCGGCATCAGCCTCCGGTTCGCTCGATGAGCACCTTTTGCCCTTCGATGAGCGCCCTGAACCCGGCCCTGCTTTCCCCCTGCTCTTCGACGAGCGCCCTGAGCGCGGATGTGCCTTCCCTGAGCGCGGACGTGCTTTCCTCATGTCCTTTGATGAGAACCTTGAGCGCATCCCTGCTCTCTTTTATCCCCTCTATGTTTTCATCGATCTTTCGCATGTTTTCTTCATGGCGGCGGATGCTCTCGCGCTCCCTGGATTCCGTGCCGCGCTGCATCTGCAGGATCCCGTAGAATATCAATCCGAGGCCGATGTATTGCCCGATGAGGCTGTAGGATTCATACGAGGTCATGCGCCTTTCTCCACCTCTTCGCCGCGCCGTTTACGGACGTCACTTTGCGTCCGTCCGGCCTTTTCCGTCCATCGGGGTCCGTAGCCGTTTCGCTTCCCCCCGTTGACAGAATACCAAAGTCTCATAAGGTTTCGTATGGTGTCAAGACTATACTTGAACGAACGGTTAATAATGCTCTGCCCGCGGCCGATAACTCCGGACATCCTCATTCGCGCGGAGAGTCCGCCAAGCGCCGCCGCCGTCATTCCGGCGCAGGTTGGAATGACGAATGAGGCGAAAAAGAGCCGGGTGGACGGATGGATGGTAGGGACAGGTCGCGACCTGTCCCTACAGTCCCCTCCCTGATCTGCTCCATACCCCGAATCACGAAATCAGGGCTTTTCAACAGCCCCCATCCGGGGCGGGCTGACGCTTCCAGCCCCGTTGGTGGTTACGCCGTACGCTTCGTGATTCTTTGCGGTCATGCCGGGAATCCTGCATAGGATTCCGGAGTCTTGCGGCGTTTTCGCCAAACATGGTATTCTTTTCTCTCTTCATCATAAAAGCATAAAGTTTCTTTCGGTATTGTCTTGTTGCGAGCAGGAGGAATCGAAGGAAAGTCATATCTTCCCGGTACACTGAGTGCGCCCCGCTCTCGGGGCGTTGATTGAGTCCATGACGCAAGCCGCGCATCCTGCGGCCCAGAGGGGAGGCTGAAATCGTGGAAACCAGAACGTACGTACGGGGTCTCATCTTCAAATCGGTATTGGCGGTTATCCTGGGAGTGGCGCTCGTCTTCACGGCCGCCACGCCATCGGAATCTGCCGTCAAGCGGGTCGTCATCACCCAGGCGGTCGAGAGTCTCGCCTTCGTCAGCAACTACGTGGCGCGCGCGAACGGCTACTTCGCAGAAGAGGGGCTGGCCGCAGAGGTTATCTCCACGCGGGGCGGCGGGCCGGACATCAAGGCCAATCTCGCAGGCCAGGCGGATTTTTCCATCGCGGCGGGCACCTACCAGATCAACGCCGTCAAAGCGGGCGGCGCCCTCATCGCGGTGATGAGCTGCCTGAACCGCAGCATCGTCAACTCCGCCATCCGCAAGGACGTGGCGAAGAAGCTCGGCATCACCGCCAAGACGCCCTACAAGGAAAAGATCAAGAAACTGAAGGGCCTGACCGTGGGCGCCACGCGTCCCGGCGCGCTCACCTACAACCAGGGCGAATACTGGATCCGCCAGGCCGGCTACACCCCTCAGAAAGAGGTGAAGCTAATCGGCGCGGGCGCGGGCCCGGTGCTCATCGCCGCGCTTCAGCGCGGCAAAATCGATGTAGCGATCCAGACGATTCCCGTGCCGGAGACGGCCATATTCAAGGGCATCGGCATTCCCTTCGTCACGAACTCGGCGGGTGAGGACCCGGAGATGGACCAGTTCATGATGGAGGTCCTGCTCGTGCGGCCCGAATACGCGAAGAAAAACCCCGAGACCGTCCGCAAGGTGGTCCGGGCGCTTCTCAAGGCCAACAACTGGATCAACAAGCACACCGCCGAGCAGATTCGCGAGAAAATTCAGCTTTACTTCGCCAAGACCGACAAGCGGCTGCTGCGTACCAGCATCGCGGCGGTGAAGAAGGCCGTATCGCTGGACGGGAAAGTCACCCAGCGTGCGGTGGACATCACACAGAACCTGCTCATCGCGGCGGGCAAGCTCAAGAAGGCGTTCCCGAGGAGCACCCTCGTCACGGACGAGTATTTGCCCGGCAAGATGTGAGCTATCATTTCCGACTCTGAATAACCGCCGGGGAGGGGCTTTGGAGAGCCTCTCCCCGGCGGCGGAGATTCATGCGCCGTGCCTCCAATTCTCTCGATCAAGAACCTGCATAAGGAATTCTTCTCGCGTGGAAACCGCGTGATCGCCGTCGATGATATGAGCCTCGAGATCGAAGACGGCGAGTTCATCACCATCGTGGGACCGAGCGGGTGCGGGAAGTCCACGCTGCTGAACTGCATTATCGGGCTGGTGCACCCCACCTCGGGCACCATCACGTACAAGGATAAAAAGCTGCACGGCATCAATACCGACATCGGCTACGTGCCGCAGTCGGACTATCTCTACGCCTGGCGCACGCTCATCAACAACGTCGCCTTCCCGCTGGAGATGCGGGGCGTCGACCAGAAGACCAGGCACGAAAAGGCCCGCGAGTTGATCCAGCGCGTCGGCCTCGCGGGGTTCGAGGATCACTACCCCCACGAACTCTCGGGCGGAATGCGCCAGCGGGCCAACATCATACGCACTCTTATATACGACCCGGAAGTCATCCTGATGGACGAGCCCTTCGGGCCGCTCGACGCACAGACGCGCATCATCCTTCAGGATCAGTTGTTGAAACTCTGGCGCGAGGCGCGAAAGACCGTGATATTCATCACGCACGACCTCGTCGAGGCCATCGCCCTGGCTGACCGGGTCGTCGTCATGACGAGCCGGCCCGGCAAGCTCAGGAGCGTCACCGAAGTAGACATTCCGCGTCCGCGCGACGTGTTCACCATCCACAGCAAGGAGGAGTTTCGGCAGACCTACGATCAGCTGTGGCAGGAATTGCGCGAGGAGGTCCAGCGCAGTGAGGATTGGATGAAAAACGGGTCCGCGAGTTAGAGCGAGCGGATAAGAAGGGGATTGCCATGGTCGACATGATCGATAAAGAGGCGAGCGGGGACAAGGGAGCGGACGAGGCAATACAGACCACCCATGAGGCTTCCGGCCGCGTCAGGATTCCCAAACTGGGCGAGATCCTCCTGACGATCCCCCTGCCGGGCGTACCGCAACTCTGGCGGGGCGATTACCTGATTGGCTCGCTCTTGTTGTTCCTCACGGCGGCCGGCTACATGATGTGCTCCGTCACGGGCATGTTCTTCCACGCCATCGCCTTCGTTGACATCTCCATATCGAGGACCGGGCGCTTCATCAAGAACCAGAAGTTGCGCATGTTCGTCTACCGGGCCTCATTCGCGGGCGGCTTTCTGGCGATGTGGGAGCTCAGCGCCTGGGAGATCGGCCCCAAACAGTGGCTCTGCGTGGACCCGTTCTGGTTCGGCTCGCCCCTGCGCGTCATGAGCTATATGGTGGAGATTACGCTTTCGGGCAGCGTGTTCGTCGATACCTGGACGACGATGTACGAGGCCTTCCTAGGCTATATCCTGGGCGCCGCTCTCGGCATCGCGCTCGGCTTCATTCTGGCGCGGCTGGAAACCCTGGCCGAGATACTCGACCCCTTCATCGTCGCGGTGAACGGCATCCCGCGCGTGGCGATGGCGCCGATTCTCATCATCTGGTTCGGTATCGGGGTGGAGTCGAAAATCGTGCTGGCGGTGAGCCTGGTGCTCTTCTTGACCTTCATGAACACCTACTCGGGCCTGAGGGGCGTGGACCCCAACCTGAAGAACCTGGCGCAGGTGATGGGCGCGAACGAGATGCAGGTTCTCTGGAAGGTCACGCTGCCCGCCGCGATGCCCTGGATACTCACGGGCCTCAAGATAGGCGTTCCGTTCGCCATCATCGGGGCCATCCTGGGCGAGTTCATGGCGGCGAGCAAGGGGCTGGGCTTCATGATCCAGCACACGAGCAACCTGTTCAACATCGCGGGCTCGTTCGCGGGCCTCATCCTGCTCATGTTCATCGTGCTCATCGCCAACACGGCGGTGAACTGGCTGGAGCGCTATCTGTTGCGATGGCGGCCCAAACAGCAGGCCGCAGGCGAAGGCGGCGCAACGGAGGTGTATTAGGGTTTCCGGGTTTTCTAAAAACCCAGGTCTGTCGGGATAATCTTTCTTTCTCTGTAACTGCGTAGGGACAGGTCGCGACCTGTCCCTACCGTGTGTTAGCCCTGCAATGTATGACATGGGCGGGCACGGTTGAACTTTCCTCTTCGGGAAGTTCGACGTCCCTACACCCTTATGCGCCCTTGTTCACCGGCGGGGTGACGCCGATTTCACCGCGCATCAAACGGCGGAAGGCGATGCGCCGCCGAATTTCGCGCGAGACGGCGCTTATGACGCGCCGCCACGTCACGTACAGTACGCCGTTGGCGCGCATGTGTTCTTTGCGCGCGAGTCTGCGGGCGCGCTCGATCTGGGAATCGTCCTGCTCATCGTGCGAGACGACGGGCGGGTCGACGTAAAACACGTTCAGCCCGTTCTCCCAGAAACGGGATAACGCCTGGTCGATTTCGCGCATCATCATGGGCGTGTTCTCGAGAAAATGGCGCGCTGCCTCGCGGGTGATGACGTAGCCTTCACTGCCGTAATCGTGGTAGCGCAACCGCCCGACCCGGTGCCCCGTCGCGAGGCGTTCGCAGGAGATGAAGGTTCTTTGTGAGCGCCGGTTCAGCTTCACGACGTCGAAAGCGAAGGGCCTGCGCTCCAAGGCGTCGAGCACCTCGGGCAGGTCCGCCGACAGCCCGGCGTCGTCCTCGAAGATCGCCGCCGTTTCGGGGCCGATCTCCACGATCTCCTGCATCACCTGACGCTGGCTTATCCAGTTGGCAATGGAGCCGTCGGCCTGGGGCCAGAGTCCCAGCCTCCGCCTGGTTTCCCTATCGACCTGTGCGTAATGCTCGGGCGTGAGTTCTTTAGAATCTAGGGCGGGGTGAAACGTCGCTTTAAGGCCCAACGATGAAAATTGCTCCTCCATCCGGCGGCGGCGCTCCACAGCCCTGGCGAGATTGATGACGAACGCTTTCATGGTCGGGTCCCCTCGTGTCGGCGAATATTTTCCATCACCCGCCGGACGATTCTGACGCATAACCTCGCGTATAATCAAAGCGTCCGGCGGCGCTCGCGCACAAGGTCAAGTATCAGGCGCTCATACTGATCGAGCGAGGCGTCGAAGGAGAACTCCTGCGCCCTGGCGAGCAACGCCTCCTTACCCGGCGGGGAGTCGAGAACGCGCTCCATGGCCGCCGCAAGCGCGGAATCATCCCCCACGGGCACGAGTGGGCCGAAGCGCCCGTTATTTAAAATCTCCGCCGGACCTGAAGGGCAGTCCGTGCTGACGCAGGGACAGCCGCACGCCATCGCCTCGATCAGGACATTGCCCAATCCTTCATTCCTGGACGAGAGAACGAACAACGTGGCGCGGCTCATGAAGGCGTAGGGGTTCGAGACCCACCCGGGCAGGGACACTTTTTCCTGAAGCCCCATTTTGCGGATCATTTTCTCCAGTCGCCGCCGCCAGCTCCCTTCCCCCAGAATGATCAGGCGGACATCGCGATTCCGGGAAACCTGCCGGAACGCCTGTAAGAGGGTCGGGTAATCCTTGACCCGCGCCAGCCTTCCGGCAGCCAATATGACCGGGGGGCCATCGTCTGACATCCATGGGTGTTCGGGAACGTCGCGAGCCAGCTTGGTGATTTCCTCAGTGTCAGCCGGATTGTAGATTCGGGAAATTTTTTCGCGGGGGAATTCGAGATTAGTAGATAGATTGTCGGCGACGCCGTCGGACACGGTGACGAGCCGATCAGCCATAGGAAACAAGATCGAGTAGAGGCTGCGAAACCTCCGCTTTCTGTTAATGAGTACGCTATGGATAGTTGGGATTACTACCGGTCCCAGCCTAGAGAAACAAATAGCGAGCAATGTCGCTGATTTCGCTCTTGGAAGCGAGGGAAGGACGCAGTCCGGCTGCTCTGCGTCGATATAGGCGGCCATAGAGCGGGCGTCCTGCAGCAAACTTCTCCGTAAAAACTTGAGAATCCTATAACCAAAGCGCCGTACTAGATGGATGTGGTCGTGAATGTCATGTATCGGTCCTGGTTTCAGTTCAATCAGGCGCGCCTCGGCGGGAATCTCATCCGCAAGCGTGTCTATTTTTTCGAATACGAGAATGTCTACGTGATACCCTCGTTCGATAAACCCGCGCACCAGTTTCAGGGCGGAACGCTCCGCTCCGCCTCCGCCCAAGTGAGGAATGGCGAGGGCGATTCGCAGGGGCTCATCAGGTTCGTTCATTTCTGGTTTTCCGATCACAAATTGTCGAGAAGCAATGCTCTTTCGAACTGCCGATCGACATCACCCCAGAGTCTCGGTTCGCGCCGTTTTGTTTCTGCTCACCCTGAAACGCCGCCGTTCCTGGCGCTCCTGACCTTGCGAGAGAAATATACGCGCTTGAGCGCCTCTTCTCTGAGATTGCTGAGCTCGCGGCGCAATTTCCACCGTTTCGCCCCTTTTCTGTGGTTGATTTCGGTTCCGCTCCAACTTCGTCGGTGATACTAGCATTTCTTCAGCGATGGAGTAACGAGGGGGACGGGAACCAGCGGGCGGCAATCCAACTCTTTCCGTTGGGACCGTCTTCAATGACACTAACTCGGCGACGTTTGCAGGTCTCGCCGGCTATGGGATAGATTTTCAAACATTCGAGCGAAACGTCGCTTCCAGTAACGAAGGACCAGGATGGAAAACCCCGTGAATCAACGAACTGCCGAAGCTGGAGTGATAGCCCTATCATGTTGATTACGGATGAAATGGCATTGCAGTGGGCGCTCGGCGGCGAGGGCACGCACGAAGTGGTCTCCGAGACGGACCGCCGTGGTCGAGCGCTGAGAACCGTGATTTGCATGGACACGGGGTTGGTTCGCAATGACCCGGTACCGGACGATGAGGAGTTGGCGCGATTCTATGCCGAGGACTACCGCATCGCTTATAAGAGCGCCGCGAAACCCCGCCGCCGCCAGATTCTCCGTAATTTTCGGCGCGTTGCGTCCCATGTGCGCACCTTTCGGGATGTCTACGGTGCAGCGACACGAGTGCTGGATGTCGGGGCGGGTTCGGGCGAGTTCGCATTCGTGATGACGCGGCTCGGCAAGACGGTCAAGGCGGTCGAACCGAATACCCCCTATGCGGCATTTTGTCGTAACGAGTTGGGACTGGACGTCCTCACGGCCCACCTGGCCCCCGATCTGTTCTCGCCCGGCCAGTTCGACCTGATTCGCCTGAACCATGTGCTGGAGCACTTGAACAACCCGGTGAAATACATCGCCCAGATCGCATGCTGGCTCAATCCAAGTGGCGTGCTTTACGTCGAAACACCGAACATCGAGACCGATTGCCGCGAAAAATCGCGCGGCAACATGTTCCACTATGCCCATATCTTCAATTTCAATCCCTGGACCTTGCGCGCCTGCGCAGGCCTGGCAGGTCTGGCCGAATCGTCGGAGACCGCCAAGCGCTCGGTCGACACAACGTGTGTCTTCTTTCGACGAGAGACTACCGCTGCACAATCTGAATCTGCAGAGAACCCGGAAAATGCCCGGCATGTGCACGAATTGATTCGGGCGCACTACGACGGCGCCTTCAAGCAGGGAAAGGCGGCAAAGCCCTTCAAGAAACTCGCGACGCGAATCGAGGAAACGCTGACGGGGCTTGTCATGGGTCCGCCCCGCGCAATCGGAGAGAGGGTGGCTCGCGGCCTTCTTCAATTTATGGAAAGCGAATAGCAGTATTTTTCGCAGGTGGGGTAACTTGGCGTAAGGCAAATCTTCTTGCTCTGTTCGGATTTGCCCCGCACCTCCGCCGCAAGCTCTCCGCCACCCGTATCCTCCGCGACCGGCCCGGAGCCGCATCCCGAAAAACCGGGATGGATTCTCGCGTCGAAATGAGTGATAATAGGGCCTTCCAAAATCAGGGACATTATCTTTTCCAACCTGGAGGAAAGCAGATGAAAACGTGCCGTACCTTGAGCTTCATTCTGATAGCTGTATTCGCTGCCGCATTGCCGCTGCAATCCGCTTCGGCCGCCTATCCCGAGAAGCCGATTCAATTCATCATTCCCTTCGGCGCGGGTGGCGGAGCGGACATCGAGGGGCGCCTGCTCGCCAAGGGCATGGCGAAGGAGCTCGGCGTTCCCGTGGTGGCCATCAACAAGCCGGGCGCCGGCGGCGCCGTGACCTACACCTTCGTCAAGAACTCCAAGCCGGACGGCTATATCGTCGCCTGGAACTCCACCTCCGTCCTCACCTCCACGAACATCGGCAACGTGCCGTGGGGCTATCAGGAACTCGACCATATCGGGCGGGTGCACTTCCAGCCCCTGGTGGTGGCGGTGAACGCCAAGTCGAAATGGAAGACGGCCAAGGATTTCGTGGCGGACTGCAAGAAAAAGCCGAACACGCTCAAAATCGGCCACGCGGGCACCGGCAGCACCACGCATCTCACGGCGGTCATTTTCTCGAGCATGACGGGCTGTAAGGCCATACTCGTCCCCCTGGGCGTCAAGCGGCGCAACGCGGCGCTTCTGAGCGGCGAGGTCGACGCCATGGGTGCGCCACTCACGGGGGCGATTCGCCTGGCGAAAGCAAACAAGTTCCGCATCATCACCCACATCACGGGCAAGCGGAACCCGGCAATCCCGGACGTGCCCACCATGAAGGAAATGGGCCACGACATCGACTTCGATCATTTCCGCGGCCTCAGCGTGCCGAAGGGAACGCCCGCCGCGGTTAAGGCGAAACTCGTCGACGCCATGAAAAAGGCAGCCAACTCGGCGGCTTTCAAGAAACTGGCCAAGACGAAGGGTTTCACGATCGACCCGAGCGGGCCGGAAGAGTTCGGCAAAATGCTCGCCAAGCGCGACAAGATTGTCGCCGACATCATGAAAGCCACTGGAGTATACAAGTCCAAGACGAAGAAATAATCGCGCCAATCGCGTGACACACGGGGGCCGCCTCTTCCAAGGAGGGGGCGGCCTTCTTTTTCTAACCGTTTTCATCTCCTTCGGACGGATTCGGAATGGGACCCAGAAACATAGTCGGCGGGGTGGTCATATTCGGATTAACGCTCTACTACGGCGGCCTCGCCACCCTGCTTCCCAAGCGCACCACGACCGACGCGCCGGGACCCCATTTTTTCCCCTACTTGATCACTATTTCGATACTCGCCCTCTCCGCGATGCTCATCTTCCAGGGGGTAAGGGGGCTTAAGGGCTCAAACGGCCTCGCCGACCTGAGACCCGAAAGACCTTCTTCGAACGAGAATTTCAGCATCGCCCGCGCAGCGGCCGGCCTGCTGCTAACGGGACTTTATTTTTTCGCGCTTTCCTTATTCGGGTTCTTCTGGTCCACGCCCGTCTTCTTCGGCGCTCTCATGTGGGTGACGGGCGAGCGCCGCCCGCTGGTTCTCCTGGGGCTTGCGATTGCCGTTCCCATGTTCTTGTTCTTCCTGTTCCGCGACCTGTTTCAGCTTCCCCTGCCAAGGGGAAGTTATTTCGGATGACGCCATATGAACGGTGACTTACTACAGGGGTTCTACCTCGCCCTTGCGCCGACGAGCATTCTGGCCACCGCTCTGGGCGCTCTGCACGGCCTCATATGCGGGATGATGCCGGGGCTTACGACGAGCGCGGGTATCATCATCCTGTTTCCGGTCACCTTCATCCTGGAGCCGACGACCGCCGTGGCGCTCCTGCTGGGCGTCTTCGCGGGCGGTATGACGGGGGGGAGCTTCGCCGCCATTCTCATCAACATCCCCGGCTCGCCGTCGGCCTCGGCCACCACGATGGACGGATTCCCCCTTACCCAAAAGGGAGAAGCCGGGCGGGCGCTGGGCGTTTCCATCGTATCGAGCTTCACCGGCGGTCTTTTCAGTTTCTTCTGCCTGCTGCTCATCGCTCCACAACTCACGAAAGTGGCTCTTCAGTTCCGCGCGGCCGACCTGTTCGGGCTGGTCTTCTTCGGTATGTCCGTCATATCCGCCTTCGCGGCGAAATCGCTCGTGAAGGGTCTTTTATCCACTTTTCTGGGCCTCATGATCGTGACGGTGGGGATGGACCCCCTCGTGGGGACGGCGCGCTTCACCTTCGGGGACGCGAACATGCTCGCGGGTATCCACTTCATCGCTGCTCTCGTGGGCCTGTTCGCGATTCCGGAGATAGTGGCGAACCTGGCGGAGGGGAACATCCGCTCGGTCGCCTCGAAATTCGGCCGCGTGTTTCCGAGTTGGGAGGACATCAAGAAAATCCGGCTTCCGGTTGCCATCGGCTCCATCGTGGGCACATTCGTCGGCATCCTGCCGGGAGCGGGCGGTCCGATAGCCGTTTTTGTGAGCTACGACTACGCCCAGAAAATCAGCAAGGAGCCGGAGCAATTCGGAAAGGGCTGTGTGGAGGGAGTGGCCGCGCCCGAATCGGCGAACAGTTCCATCGCCGGAGGGGCGCTCATTCCCATGATGACGCTGGGGATTCCGGGCGACCCGATAACCGCTATCCTCATCGGCGCCTTGCTGGTGCACGGCATGGCGCCGGGGCCGCTTCTTTTCGTGGAGCAGGGGCCTTTTGCGTTTTCCGTGCTCTTCTCGTATTTCATCGCGATTTGCAGTACGGCGACGGTCGCGTTCCTGGGCTTGAGGCTTATCGTGAAACTGCTGACCATACCCCGCTCGCTCCTTTTGCCGATTATCGTTGCCCTGTGCGTGTTGGGGACGTATGCGCTGAGGAATTCTTTCTTCGACATCTACGTCATGTTCTTCTTCGGTCTCGTAGCGCTATCGTTCAAGTGGCTCGATATCCCGGTCGTTCCCATGCTGCTTGCGCTCGTGCTGGGGCGGCAACTTGAGGAGCACATGCGGGTCGCCCTCGCCGCATCCAAAGGCGATGTTTCGATTTTCTTCACTTCTCCGTGGTGTCTGGTTTTCCTCTGCCTTTCAGTGGTCTCTTTTACCTGGCCGTTCTTTCTCGAGTGGAGAGTCAAGAAAAAAGCGCTCAAGAAGGCGGCCGAGCCTTCCTCGGCATAGATGCGCATCGCCCGCCGGGAGATGGAGGGTACGAGCGGACACGGGAAATCCTTTGTGATGGAAGAAGAGGCCGTCAAATGAAAATTACGCAAACGCCAATGTCCGGTTCTTGAGAGAAGAGGAGAGCAACGAGCCATGAAGCGGAGCACCCAAAGAATACTCACGACCCACACGGGAAGCCTGCCGCGTCCTCAGGAGGTGGTCGATCTGTTGCTGGCCCAGGAGGAAGGCGGCGCGGATTCCGACGCGTTCGAGGCCGCCGTGGCGCGCGCCATCGAGGACGTCGTCGAGAAACAGGCGGCGGCGGGAGTCGACGTCATCAACGACGGCGAGCAAGGCCGGCCCGATTACACCTCCCACGTCAAGCACAGGCTGACGGGCTACGAGGGGCCGAGTTCGCCCCCGCTCGGCACGGGAGAGGAAGGTTTTCCCGAACTCTCCGATATTCTCTCCCAATTCGCATCCCCCCTCCAGAACCGTCCGGCCTGCTCAGGCCCGGTGGGCTGGAAGGACTGGCCCGCCGCCCTGGCGGACATCGAGCGCGCGAAGAGCGCTTTGGGCCGCACCGATACGGAAGAAGCGTTCATGACCTCCCCCTCGCCGGGCCAGATTTCGCGCTACCTAAGGAACCTCTATTACCCGAGTGAGGAGGAATACATATTCGCGCTCGCAGAGGTGATGCGACGCGAATACGAGGCGATTGTGGATGCGGGCCTGCTCCTGCAACTCGACTGCCCCGACCTCGCGCTGAGCCGCCACACCGTGTTTCGCGATTTGAGCCTTGCGGATTTTCGCAAGGAAATCGAGATGCACGTCGAAGCCCTGAACCACGCCGTGCGGAACATCGTGCCCGAGCGCATGCGCATGCACATCTGCTGGGGCAGCACGCTGGGGCCGCACCATGAGGACGTTCCGATCAAGGACATCATTGACATCGTGCTCAAGGGAAAGCCCTGCGCCGTCTCGTTTCCCGGCGCGAACCCCCGCCATGGCCATGAATGGAAGGTATGGCGCGAAGTCGATTTGCCGGAGGGCAAGAGCATCATCCCCGGCGTGATCGATTCGACTTCGAACTTCGTGGAGCACCCCGAACTGGTGGCGGAGCGCATCGTGAACTACGCCGAGGCGGTGGGCCGCGAAAACGTGATAGCCGGCGTCGATTGCGGCTTCGGCACCTTCGCCGGCCGCGTCCAGGTGGACCGCCGCATCGTGTGGATGAAGATGGCCTCTCTCACAGAGGGTGCCGTCCTGGCGTCTGAAACGCTCTGGTAGGCGCTTCCAGAAGCTATCCTCTATTCGGCCACGGTGAGGCGGATGAGTTTTTCCGCTTTTACTTGCGCCTCCAGCGTGCGGCAGGTTTCGATGATTTCCTGATAGCGATTCTCCGGTATGGGAAGACCGGGGGCGATACCCCCGGTGCGGTCCGCGAGTTCATCGAAGCTGAAGATGAACTCCCGCCCGGTGGCCTGTCTGGTGAAGACGCCTCTTTCTTTGGTGTAGATGCTCACTCTGGGAGCGAAAAGGCCCATCTCGCGTGAGGGGATGATTCTCACGCGCTTCATCATCTCGAGCACTTCGGGCGGGTCGTCCTGGCCCGGCGGTCTGTTCAGCAGCGGATAACCGCGTTCCACGACGCCGAAGGCCGCGTAGTAGTGCGTGCTTCCCGGACTGGGCGCGCCGTCTTCTCTGCGGTTCGCGAAGGCGGGGCTCGGGTATTGGGTCTCCAGCCAGTTCACGAGGGTTTCCACGCGCTCGACCTCTTCGGGGCGGATGTCGTTCTCTTCGCAGAGGCTCGCCGTCACGTCGATGTGGGCGAGGTTGTAGCCCGAGGTGGAATAGATGCGGAACAGCGTTTCGAGGAACAGCCACTCCTCCCCCAGCCTCTCGGTGATTTTATCCAGGCTCGTTTTCGTATCGCCCGTGAAGCTGTAGGTCAGGCGTCCTTCGTTGTTGCCTGTGTAGGCGTGATAGAAGCCGGCATCGCCCTCTAACACCGTCTCCCCACCGACGTGGCCCCGCTCGGCGAGGTCCGCCGCCAGGAGAGCGTTCCGCACAGCGGCGCCTTCTCTGAGCGCCTGTCCGCCGCTGCGCGGGCCTTCGAGGTTACCGCTCGCGAGACTCGCGCAGAGCGCAATCGCGCTATTCATTTGCTCCTCGCCCAAACCCATAATTTTCCCGGCGGCGACGGCGGCCCCGAAAATCCCGAAGACGGGACCTGCGTGAAAACCGCGCGACATCACCGTGGGGATGAAGTTCGACGCCAGACGCTCCATGACCTCATAGCCCGCGGCGATGCCCGTCAGGAATTCCTCGCCCGAGGCGCCCCGCGTTTCCGCCGCGGCCAAGGCGGCGGGGATGATGCTGGTTCCCGGGTGGGTGAGCATGCGGAAGGTATCCCACTTGCCGCCCGCCAGGGCCATCTCGGAGTTGGCGAATGCGGCGCCCCCTTTCGTCGCCATGGCCCCGCTCACCATGATGGTCGCGCCGTTACGGACACCCGCTTCTTCTTCTGTGATGAAGGCGACGGCCCGCCGCCCGTCTTCAGTTCGAGAACCCAGGAGAGCGGAGCCGATGGCTTGTAATGTGACGCCCCTGGCGCGGTCGACGACTTGCGCCGGCAGATCCTCGAAGCGAAGCCCCGCCGCCCACCTTGCGAGTTGGCGGCTTATTGACGCCATCTTGCCGGCCTCCTCGAAGGTGTGGGATGTGTCCTGAAAAGTAAGAGTTGCCCGGCCTGCGGGGGGTGGATAGCGCAAATTCTGGTCATGAAGTAGCCAATCCTCGAAACATGGGCGAAACAAAACAGAAACGACAATTTAACCGAACCGCAAGATTCCCGTAAAGAAACCTCTTTATATTTCTATCCTGTCATCGAAGATATTCAGTGTTCATTTTTTCTGGCTGCGCGAGGCGGCCGCTTCAACACAGAAAAGAAGGGGAGATTGAGAGAATGAAGAGCAAGAAGAAGTTGATGAGCGCGGAAAAGCTGTCCCGCAGAAAATTCCTGAAGAAAGCTGGAGTGATGGGCCTCGGCGCGGCGGCGATGAGCACGCTCCCGTTCCCGAACGTGATTCGGGCGGCGGAACCCATCAAAATGGGTATTCTGCATTCTCTGAGCGGAACCATGGCGATCAGCGAGGTTTCGCTGCGCGACGTGGTCATGATGGCCGTGGAGGAGATCAACTCTTCGGGCGGCGTGATGAAGCGCCCCATCAAGCCCGTGGTCGTCGATCCGGCGTCTGACTGGGATTTGTTCGCCGAGAAGGCGAAGCAGCTTCTCCTGAAAGACAAGGTGGACGTGACTTTCGGCTGCTGGACCTCGGTGAGCCGGAAATCCGTTCTTCCCGTGTATGAGAAGAACAACGGCCTTCTCTTCTACCCGGTGCAGTACGAGGGCGAGGAGTGCTCGAAGAACGTCTTCTACACGGGCGCGACGCCGAACCAGCAGTTGATTCCGGCGGCGGACTACATGATGAGCGAGGACGGCGGCGGGTTCAAGAAGTTCTACCTGCTCGGCACCGACTACGTGTTCCCGCGCACGGCGAACAAGATACTCCGGGCCTTCCTGCTGGCGAAGGGCGTACCGGCCTCGAACATCATGGAAGAGTACACGCCCTTCCATCACCAGGATTACCAGACCATCGTGGGCAAGGTGAAATCGTTCGCCTCGGGCGGCGACGCCGCCGTGCTCAGCACCATCAACGGCGACAGCAACGTGCCCTTCTACAAGGAGTTCGCGAACCAGGGACTGCGCTCCGAAGACGTGCCCATCATGGCGTTCAGCGTGGCGGAGGACGAGCTTCGCGGCATGGACTCGAAATCGCTCGTCGGGCACCTGGCCGCCTGGAACTACTACCAGTCGATCGACACGCCGCAGAACAAGAAGTTCGTGAAGAATTTCAAGACCTACTGCAAGAAAATGGGCCTGCCGGGTGGCGCCAGCCGCGTGACGGACGACCCCATCGAGGCGGCCTACCTCGGCGTCTACATCTGGAAGCAGGCGGTGGAGAAAGCGGGCACCACGAAGGTGGACGACGTCCGCAAGGCGGCTTACGGCATGGGCTTCGAGGCGCCGGGCGGATTCAAGAAGATCGACGAGAAGAACCACCATCTGCACAAGCCCGTGCTCATCGGGGAAATCCTCAAGAACGGGCAATTCGAAATCGTCTCGCAGACGAAGGGTCTCGTGAAGCCCGAACCATGGAGCAAGTACACGAGTCCGGACAAGAGCTGTGACTGGGTAAATCACCAGGGTACATATAAGAAGACGACGACCTAGTCGCAAGAACCGCCCGGGGGGAGCCGCGCCGCGGCTCCCTCATGGGCGGCCCAAAAAAAGAATATGTGAATCGCAAATACCGGCCAGAATACGGCGAAGGAGGGGGTATGCAGCAAGCCGGCGTTAGGGCGATTCCTCGTGGAGGGTCGGCGAGAGCATTCATATCTCGCGTCCTTATTCTGGTTTTCGCGCTCGGCTTTGGTTTGGCCGCGAGGGGTGAAGCGCAAACCGAATCATTTTCACCGGCCATCCAGGCGGAGATCGCGCAGTTAGGATCGAAGAACAGAAAGAAAAGAAGACGCGCTGCCCTCGGTCTCGCGAAGCGCCTCGAGCCAAAGCTGCTACCCCTTCTTTTGGCGCTTCGCGAGGGCAGCCTTTATCGCTGGCAGCCTGAATCGGGCGAGGCCCGGTTCGTCATCGGCGGAGACGCCGTGACGCGCGGGGATGAAGAATACGTTCCCCTCTTCTCGATTCACGGGAAAAAACCTCTCACCTCCCCGGACGGGAATCCCTTTTTCGTTATCGAGGGAAAGCTCAACAAGATTCGCGCGGGCAGAAGAATCCGCCGCGCGATCAAACCCTATCTCAACCAGCTGCAAAGCTCGGCGCAACTCTACTCCGCCGACCCGAACGTACGCCGCGCGGCGGCGACGCGTATGGCGAGGTTGGGGAATAAAAACCTGATCCCGCTGCTCGACAAGGTACTGAAGAGCGAAACCCACTGGCTGGGACGTCATGCACTCATTGAGGCGAAGGCGCTGATAGGGCTCAAATCGCCGAGTCCAGAAGACAGGCGCTCGGCCGCCGCCGTGCTCGGCGAGGTTCATGGGCTGAACGCCGTCTCACAACTCAAGCGCCTGGCGGATAAGGACGCCGACCCCGCCGTGCGGACGGCATCCAGTGCTGCCATCAAGGAGATAGAGGGCTATCTGAACTGGACCGCGACGATCGACACCTTGTTCCGGGGCTTGAGCCTGGGCTCGATCCTGTTGCTGATGGCGCTGGGGCTGGCCATCGTCTTCGGCCTCATGGGCGTAATTAACATGGCGCACGGGGAATTGATGATGCTGGGCGCCTACGCCACCTTCATCATCCAGGGCGTCTTTATCTCTTATATGCCGCAAAATTACTTTGGCTGGTATTTCATCCTGGCGCTACCCGTCGCTTTTCTGGCTTCGGCCCTGATGGGCTATCTCATGGAGATTTCCATCATCCGCTACCTGTACGGCCGGCCGCTGGAGACGCTGTTGACCACCTGGGGGATCAGCCTGATTCTCCGGCAAGCCGTCCGCCAGGTGTTCGGCGCGCAGAACGTGGACGTGAAATCCCCCGAGTGGCTGAGCGGGGGGTATCACCTGATGGTCGGCGTCCAGTTTCCCTTTAACCGCATGTTCATCATCGCGCTGGCCGTTTTCTGCGTGGCGGGCACGTATTTGTTCCTGTTCCGCACGAGAGCGGGCCTGCGGATTCGCGCCGTCACCCAGAACCGGGGCATGAGCACCTGCCTGGGCGTTCCCTCCCGGCGGGTGGATGCGGGCACGTTCGCCTTCGGCGCGGGGCTGGCGGGCATGGCGGGCGCGGCCCTGAGCCAGGTCGGTAACGTGGGGCCCGACCTGGGCCAGAACTACATCGTGGATTCGTTCATGGTGGTGGTGACGGGCGGCGTGGGCAAGATTCTGGGAACAATCGTGGCGGGCTTCGGCATCGGCGGCATGAACAAGATGCTCGAGCCCGCGATGGGCGCAGTGTTCGGCAAGGTGGTGATTCTGGTTCTGGTGATCCTCTTCCTGCAAAGAAGGCCGGAGGGCCTGTTCGCCATCCGCACGAGAGGGGCTTGATACGTTATGCCGGGTGAAACTCTGGTGGACAGGATGGAGAAAAAGGTCGGCGGCGTCATTCTCGTGCTTGCGGCGTTCTGGTTCATCGTCGCGATGCCCTCGCTGAACGCCTTCGGGACGCCAGGCTCTTTCTTCCACGTCTCGGATTTCACGCTCAACCTGTTCGGTAAATTCCTGGCCTACGCCATCCTGGCGCTGGGCCTCGATTTGATATGGGGCTACACCGGCATCCTGAGCATGGGCCACGGCGTGTTCTTCGGCCTGGGCGCCTATTGCATGGGCATGTACCTCACGCTCGAGATCGGCGGCGAGGGGGTCTACCAGAGCAAGCTGCCCGACTTCATGGTCTGGAACCAGGTGAAGGAGCTGCCCCTGTTCTGGAAACCGTTCCACTCATTTTTCTTCACCACGCTCGCGGTCGCGCTGGTGCCGGGCGCGCTGGCGGCCGTCTTCGGCTTCCTCGCATTCAGGACGCGGGTTCGCGGCGTGTACTTCGCCATCATCACGCAGGCGCTGGCGCTTTCCGCCTGGCTCGTCTTCAACCGCAACGAGGTGAACCTGGGCGGCACGAACGGCCTCACCAACTTCAAGAAGGTACTCGGCTTCACGCTCACGGAAGTGTCCACGCAGCGGGGGCTATACATCGTAACCGCGCTTACGCTTTGCGGCGCGTACCTGCTCTGCCGCTGGATAGTGAAATCACGCGCCGGGAAGATTCTTCTGGCGATCCGGGACGCGGAGAACCGCGTGCTCTACTCGGGCTATACGCCCGCGAACTACAAGGTGTTCGTCTTCAGCGTTTCCGCCATGCTGGCGGGGGTCGCCGGCGCGTTGTACGTGCCCCAGGTGGGCATCATCACCCCCGGGCGGATCGGCGTGCTTCCCTCCATCGAGATGGTCATCTGGGTGGCGGTCGGCGGGCGGGGGTCGCTCATCGGCGCCGTCATCGGCGCTATCGGGGTGAACTGGGCGCGGAGCTACCTCACGTCGAGTTACCCGGATTACTGGCTCTATTTCCTGGGCGGCATATTCGTCCTGGTCGTTCAGTTCTTCCCGGACGGAATCCTCGGCGTGGTGCGCGATGCGCCACGCAAGCTGGAAAGATGGATCCGCCGAAAAGAGCGCGTGGCGGCGGATGAGAATCTCGCGGCCTTGCGCAGCGAAGGCTAGGGGAAAACATGGCGCTGACATCGAAAAGCATACTCTATATGGAGGACGTGTTCGTCGTCTTCGACGGTTTCAAGGCGCTGAACGAGCTTAACTTCAGCATGGACAGGGGGGAGCTGCGCTGCGTCATCGGCCCGAACGGGGCGGGAAAAACCACCCTGCTCGACGTCGTGACGGGCAAGGTGAAGCCCGATTCCGGGCGGGTGGTATTCAAGGAGAAAACCAACCTCGCGCGGATGCGCCAGGAAGAGATATCGAACGCAGGCATCGGCAGAAAATTCCAGACGCCGACCATTTATGAGAACCTCACGGTGCGCGATAACCTCGAACTCTCCGTGAAACAGCACAAGAAGGTGACCTCGCTTCTTTTCGGCGGGGCCACGGCCGAGGCGCGGGAGCGGGTGGAGGAAACGCTCGACGTCATCGGACTCACGTCCAAGAGCAACTGGCGGGCCGGCCTGCTGGCCCACGGCGAAAAACAGTGGCTCGAAATCGGCATGGTGGTGGTGCAGGACCCGGATCTCCTGCTCGTCGACGAGCCCGTGGCCGGTATGACGGACAGGGAGACGGATAAGACGGCGGCGCTTTTGCGGCGCATCGCCGAGCATCGCTCGGTTCTCGTCATCGAGCATGACATGAAATTCGTGCGGGAGATCGCCGAGCGAGTCACCGTGCTTCACGAGGGCGCCGTAATATGCGAGGGTTCCATCGATCACGTGCATAAGGACGAGCGGGTCATCGAACTCTATCTGGGCAGGGGAAGCGAGGAACATGCTTAGGGTTGAGGAACTCCACGCCTACTACGGCGAAAGCCACATTCTGCGTGGGCTCGACATAGAGGTTGGTCCCGGCGAGATTGCCGGCATCATCGGCAGAAACGGCATGGGCAAGACCACGTTCCTGAAATCCATCGTTGGTCTGCTCAAGCCCAAAGCGGGAAAAGTCGAATTCCTGGAGAGCGACATCACTGCTTCGAGACCCGAGGCGCGCGCGAGGATGGGTGTCGCCTACGTCCCCCAGGGGCGGGAGATTTTTCCGCAGCTCAGCGTGCACGAGAATCTACTGCTGGGGCTGGAAGCCCACCCCGACCGCCCCCGGAGGTATGACGAGGGCGTTTTTGAGCTGTTTCCCGTTTTAAGGGAGATGCTCGGACGAAAGGGTGGGGTGCTGAGCGGCGGACAGCAGCAGCAACTCGCCATCGCCCGCGCCCTGGTGAGCGAACCCAAGCTCCTGCTGCTCGATGAGCCGACCGAGGGCATCCAGCCCTCCATCATCATGGACATCGAGAGCGTTCTTTGGAAGATCAAGGAACGCGGCGACGTGGGCATCATCCTCGTGGAGCAGTACCTGGAGTTCGCCTGGCGGCTCTCGGATCGATATTACGTGATGGAAAAAGGGGAATTCACGGCCACCGGACAAGCGCAGGGCGAGTGCGACACAGCGCTGCTCGACCGCCTGACCGCGTAGCCGCCCGCAGGAGTTTTTTGACAGGAGGCAGGCGATGCATCTGACACCGAGGGAGCAGGAGAAGCTCCTCGTTTTCGTTGCGGCGGAGTTGGCGCGCGCGCGCCGCGCGCGCGGCCTCAAGCTCAATTACCCCGAAGCCGTCAGCATCATCACGGCGGAGGTGCTCGAAGGCGCGCGCGACGGGAAATCCGTGGCCGAGCTGATGCGATACGGCGCGACGATTCTCACGCGAGAGGACGTCATGGAAGGGGTGCCCGAGATGATCCACGAGGTGCAGGTCGAGGGCACGTTCCCGGACGGCACCAAGCTCGTGACGGTGCACGACCCGATACGAGGCTGAAGGAGAGCGCATGATACCCGGCGAATATATTCTGGCGGACGGCGTGATCGTCCTGAACGAGGGGCGCGAAACCGCCTCGCTCATCGTGGCGAACCGAGGCGACAGGCCCATCCAGGTGGGTTCCCACTTTCATTTTTTCGAGGTGAACTGCCTGCTCGATTTCGACAGGAAGGCGGCTTTCGGCATGCGGCTGGACATTCCGGCGGGAACGGCGGTGCGCTTCGAACCCGGCGATGAGAAGGAGGTGACGCTCGTCGCCTTCGCGGGCGCGCGCACCGCCATGGGGCTGAACGCGCTGACGGAGGGCGCGCTCGATTCGGCCGCCGTGCGCGAGGGCGCACTCGAGAAAGCCCGCGCCGAGGGCTACGGGGGGACGGACTGATGGCTTTTCGCATGGACAGGCGCGCCTACGCCGACATGTTCGGCCCCACGGTGGGGGACAAGGTGCGCCTCGCTGACACCGATCTCTTCATCGAGGTCGAAGAAGACCGCACCGTCTACGGCGATGAGTCGAAATTCGGCGGCGGCAAGGTCATCAGAGACGGGATGGGGCAATCCCCCACCGAGACGCGTGAGGGCGAAGCGCTCGACCTGCTCATTACCAACGCGCTGATACTCGACTACTGGGGCGTGGTGAAGGCGGATGTGGGAATCAAGGACGGGAAGATTGTCGGGGTCGGCAAGTCGGGCAATCCGCACCTGATGCAGGGGGTGGACATGACGGTCGGCGCCTCCACGGAAGTGCTGGCGGGCGAGGGGATGATACTCACCGCAGGCGGCATCGACACCCACATCCACTTCATCTGTCCCCAGCAGATTGACGAGGCGCTCTCCTCGGGCGTCACCACCATGTTCGGCGGGGGAACCGGCCCCGCCACGGGCACGAACGCCACCACCTGCACCCCGGGGGCGTGGAACATCGCCCGGATGCTCCAGGCGGCGGAGGCCTACCCCATGAACCTGGGATTTCTGGGCAAAGGAAACGCCTCGCGGCCGGAGCCTCTTATCGAGCAGATCCGCGCGGGCGCGGTGGGGCTGAAACTCCATGAGGACTGGGGAACCACGCCTGCGGCGATCGATTGCTGCCTCGGCGTGGCGGAGGATATGGACGTGCAGGTGTGCATCCATACCGATACGCTGAACGAGTCGGGCTTCGTCGAGACCTCCATCGCCGCGTTCAAGGGCCGGACCATCCACACCTACCACACCGAAGGGGCGGGCGGCGGCCATGCGCCCGACATCATCCGCGTGTGCGGGGAGGCGGGCGTGCTGCCCTCCTCGACGAACCCCACGCGGCCCTTCACGGTGAACACGGTGGACGAGCATCTCGACATGCTCATGGTGTGCCACCACTTAGATTCCAAGATTCCAGAGGACGTAGCCTTCGCCGAGTCGAGGATCCGCGCGGAGACCATCGCGGCGGAAGACATTCTCCACGACATGGGTGCGTTCAGCATGATGGGTTCGGACTCCCAGGCCATGGGCCGCGTGGGCGAGGTGGTCATCCGCACCTGGCAGACGGCGGACAAGATGAAGCGACAGCGCGGCGCGCTGGCCGAGGAAAGCGGCGCCAACGACAACTACCGCGCCAGGCGCTACGTGGCGAAATACACCATCAACCCCGCGATTGCACACGGGATTTCCGATTACGTCGGCTCGATCGAAGTGGGCAAGATGGCGGACATGGTGCTCTGGAAGCCCGCCTTTTTCGGCGTGAAGCCCGAAGTCGTGGTGAAGGGCGGCTTCATCGCCCACGCGGCGATGGGCGACCCCAACGCCTCCATCCCAACGCCGCAGCCCGTTCTGGGCCGGCCTATGTTCGGTTCGATGGGCAAGGCGATCGGACCCACTTCCTACGCCTTCGTCTCAGGGGCGGCGGCAGAGGATCGACTGGGCGACGCACTGGGTCTGGGCAAGATCGTGGCGCCCGTCTCGAACTGCCGCTCCATCGGCAAGAAGGACATGAAGCTGAACGATGCCCTGCCCGATATCGAGGTCGATCCCGAAACCTACGTGGTAAAGGCGGACGGGGAAACGCTCACGTGCGAACCCGCCGAGGTGCTCCCCATGGCGCAGCGGTATTTTCTTTTCTAGGAGGCGGCGATGATCCTCGTGGAAGAAATACGGGGCAGGCTCTGCGCCGATGAGAGCAGGCGCGTCGAGCGCGTGGCCCTGGGCTGGGAGGACAGGCTCAGGAGCCGCCAGCGGGTGCGCACCGATACCGGCACCGAACTCGGCGTTAAACTGCCGACCGGGCAGCCTTTGAAGGAGGGCGACGTTCTCTTCGAGGATGGGGAGCGCGTGGTGGTCGTGGCCGCGATCCCCGAAGACGTGCTCGTCCTCTACGCGGAATCCGAGACCGAAATGGGCCGCCTCTGCTACCAGGTGGGAAACCGTCACGCGCCGATCTGCGTGCAGGACGGCCGCGTCCTCACGCCCTATGACTCCGTGCTGGAGGCGTATTTCGTCAAGATGGGCGTCAGATGCGAGAAGGCGAAAGAACCCTTCACGCATGATTTCGGCGCCTTTCACTCTCATCACCATTAGAAGATGAGCGCCTACCGGCTCCTCCAGATTTCCGATTCCGCGTTCCCGCGCGGGGCTTTCGCCCATTCCTACGGCCTTGAAACCTATGTAACAGAAGGACGCATCACTTCGGCTGCAGAGCTCGAGGAATTCATCGCTTCCGTCCTGCGCCACGGCGCCGCGACGCTGGACGGCGTCTATCTGCGCGAGGCTTATCTAGCCAAGCAGGAGGCCGATCTTCCCCGCGTGATGGCCCTCGACGCCGCCTACGACGCCGCGCGGCCCGTCAAATCGCTGCGCGATGCGAGCAGGAGCGTGGGCCGTCAGTTCCTGCGCACGGCGCGGGGCTTCATCGAGGATACTTTGCTGGACGAGCTGGATGAGGAGGCAAGGCGGGAGCGGACTTTAGGCCACTACCCGATAACACTTGGCTGCGTCGCAGAATCCTTAGGCCTGGCTTGTGAAGAGGGCCTCGAATCGCTTTGCTACGGCGTCGTATCCGGCCTGGTTTCCGCCGCCGTGCGGCTGGTTCCGCTCGGCCAAACCGAAGGCCAGCGCGTCATCTCGAACCTGGAAGGCGAAGTGCGCGAGGCGGTAGAGACCGCGACGGCGCTTTCTCTGGAGGATGCTCATTCCTGGGGGCCGGGGCACGAGATACGCGCCATGACGCACAGGAGACTTCACACGCGCTTGTTCGTTTCTTGAGGAGGATAACGATGATGGATAAGGCGCCCGTAAAGATAGGCGTGGGCGGGCCGGTGGGATCGGGCAAGACCGCCCTGGTGGACAAGCTGTGCAAGCGGATGCGCGACAGGTACGCCATCGCCGTGGTGACGAACGACATCTACACGAAAGAGGACGCGGAGTTCCTGACGCGCAGCGGCGCGCTCTCGCCCGAGCGAATCTCAGGCGTGGAGACGGGCGGGTGCCCGCATACGGCGATCCGCGAGGATATATCCCTGAACCGCGAAGCCATGGAGATACTCGCGCGCGATTTCCATCCGCTGGACATCATTTTCGTCGAGAGCGGTGGGGACAACCTCGCCGCCACTTTCAGCCCCGAACTCGTGGACGCGTCGATCTACGTCATCGACGTGTCGGCGGGGGACAAGATTCCCCGAAAGGGCGGCCCCGGCATCACGCGCTCGGAACTCCTGCTGATCAACAAGATAGACCTGGCGCCTCTCGTGGGCGCGAGCCTGGAAGTCATGGACCGGGACGCGCGCAAGATGCGCGGCGAGCGCCCGTTTCTGTTCACCAACCTGAAAGCCGAACAGGGTCTCGATGAGGTGATCGGCTGGATCGAGCGCGAACTCCTATTCGTGGAGGCCTGATGCCGCTCTTAAGCGCAAGCGCGCCCTCCCGCGTGGGACGCCACGGCGTCGCTCTCGCAAAATTCAAGCGTGCGGGGGAGCGGACGTATCTCGCGGATTCGTTCTTCCGCGTGCCCTTGCAGTTGATGCGCCCCAATTATCCCGAGGGGGAGTACCCCGCCCACATGACGCTCATCAATCCGACGGGCGGGCACGTGGGCGGCGACGTTCTGGAACTCGAAATCGCGCTCGATGAGGGCGCGCGCGTCTTGTGGACGACGCAGGGCGCCACCAAGGTCTACAAGAGCCTGGGCGAGCCTGTGATATCCACGACGAAAATCGAGATGGGCGCGGGGAGTGGCCTCGAGCTCCTGCCCGACCCGATCATTCCCTATAAAGATTCCATCTACGCGCAGGAGACGCGAATCTCCATGGCCGAGGGGGCGAGGCTGCTTTACGGAGAATCGCTCTACCACGGCCGGGTCGCCTCGGGCGAGCATTTTGAATATTCGTCCTTGAGACTCAAGCTGCATGTCGACTATGGGGGCGCGCCCCTCTTGCGCGACGTAATGGAGGTGAAGCCTGAAGAATCAAACCCCGAGCGGATGGGCCTGTTCGAGCCGTATCCTTATCTGGGTTCTTTCTACGTCGCAGGCGGGGCGGACGAGGCGTTGAACCACATCGCGGAGCAGGTCGAATCCCTGCTGGCGGGAGCTTCCGGCCTTGCGGGCGGCTGCACGCTGCTCACAGGCCCCGGCGCGCTCGTCCGCTGGCTGGCGGAATCGCCGGAAGTCATGAGAAAAACCCATTTCGAGATATGGAACATCGCCCGAAAAACGCTTTTCGGCCGGGAGGCGACGCCGCTCAGAAAGTTCTAGCGGAGGGCTGAGTGCGTTTCCGCTCACCGAAGAATGAAGTCTATTCGACGCGCTGCCTGTTGGCGCCGAATGAGCCTACGATTTCGCCGCGTTCGAAGACGCCCACGGCGCCGGCATGGTCCTCACCAATGAAGCGTCCCTGAATGTAGTCCTCGCTTCCGGTCGACTTTTCCCCGAATGCGCCGCCGTGGAGCGGAACGTTCTCCCAGGGCGGGATGCTCCTGCCGTCCAGGCTGGCGCTGGTTTCGTGATCCCGGAGATTGTTGAAAACGACGTCGACCGCCGGATTGGCGAGGTCGTCGATGTCGAGCGTCGCATCGCCCCGCACGAACTGTCCGCGGGTCACCTGGTTGCTCACGTCCACGCCGATCATCACCCCTTTCCATGTGGCGGACATATCCTGTCGGGCCGTCGGCGCCGTGGTACTCGCCACGCCGAGGGCGCTGGAGTCGAAGACATCGCCCGGCCCCACGGGCCGGCCCTGCCCATCCCTGATCGTCAGGGTTGTCCGGTTGACGAAGAAAGCGCCCTCTTCGAGCCAACCGCCGTAAAACCTTGCGCTGAACGCCCTTTCACCGGTGCGCAGACCGAAGCCTTCCACGAGCGGGACGCCGCGAACGGTTTCTGTCTGCGGCTTGAGCGTCAGGGAATCCTTCAAACGCTCAGCGAAATGTTTGCCGCCGAAGTCGGAGCGTGGGTCGCCGAGGGCGCGCGCCAGCGCAGCATCCAGACCCTCGGGAGTCGGGCTTACGCCGCAGACCACGCCTTCGCATTTGGTGAAGGTGCGCGACGTCCTCCATCGAAGCGAAACACGTGCTGATCGCTTGCAAGCACCGTGGTGGCGGATTCCACCCTTGCAATCGTGCCGAGCCTGACCTGCTGCGACGTTCGTTCGGTATCGAATTCCATCGACGCCATGTTTTCCCGACTCCCGGAGCCGCAACCGGAAAGGAGGAGCATCGCGGCTATCGCAATCAACGCGGCTGTGGTGCGCATCATCCGTCTCTCCTTGCAATTTCTCGCATCGGCGGCCTTTCGCATTTGCGCTTCTGACCGCCTCCGCCAAGGCGATGCGCTCACGTTCCGGCGTGAATCGCCCGGAGAGGAGCCGGCGGGCATGAGCGGACACCGAGCATGCCGAACCCATCCGAAGCAGGTCTCGCCCCGGCCCTTGGTGGCATTATATGAAGCGTCGTCGAGGATTTCACGGAAATAGATCCCCTCACGGGGGGCTGTTGAAAATGCTCCGATGAACGAGATTTTGACATGAGCGAGGAGCGATCGATCGTGTTTTGGTAGGGACAGGTTGCGACCTCGGACAGGCACAGCGGCCTGTCCGCTACGTTGAACAATTCGATGATCGGGATTCCCTCCCCTCGAGGGGGTTTTCGAAGGCCCTCGAACTCCGGCTCGTGCGGGCTTGCTTGCTCTTATGCGCCGGCGCGCTGCTACTCCGCCGTGCGGTGAAAATGGGGGAGGACTTCCTCACCGAGCAGCCGGATCGCGTTCATTATCTTGGCGTGCTCGAGACCCGGAAACTGCATGCGGAAGTGCATGGAGGTCGTTCCGAGTTCATCCCGGTATCGTTCGATCTGGCGAATGCAGTCATCCGGCGACCCCAGAATGAATCGCCCCCGTAGATTTTCCGTCGCTTCCGCGCCCCGCTCCACCGGTTTGCCATCGTCGTCCACCAGGTGGCCCCAATCGAGATACTCCTGGTAGTTGTAGAGCATGGGTTCGCGCGCCTCCTCCCAGGCCTGCTCGCTCTCTTCGGCCACGTAGGCTTCGCGCCTTAAGGGGAACTCCACGCCAGATGCGTCCTTCCCGGCTTCGGCCAGGGCGTCGAGATAGACCTGTTTCCGCTCCTTGAGCAATTTAAGCGGCGTGACCGGATCGGCGAGCCATGCGTCTCCCATGCGCGCGGCGCGGCGGACCGCGGCGGGCAGCTTGGCCCCCACCCAGATGGGCGGGCAGGGCGTCTGCTCGGGCCGGGGCATGAGGGTCACGTCCTCCATGGGAAAGCGAGGACCCGGGTGCGTCACCCCGCGTTCCGTCAACAACCGGCGAACGAGTCCCAAAGACTCCTCGAAGCGGGCGGCCCTATCCTCGAAGGGGACGCCGAATGCCGCGAATTCCTCCCGCCTGTAGCCGAGCCCCACCCCCAGCACGAAGCGGCCCTTGGACATGATGTCCAGCACGGCGGCGTCCTCTGCCACCGCCAGCGGGTGATAGAAGGGGAGGAGGAGGACGCAGGTGCCGATCCGCATCTTCTCCGTCCGGGTGGCGATGCCGGCGGCGGTCACCATGTTGGAGGGGAAATAGCCGTTGTCCTCCACCATGTGGTGTTCGCTCGTCGTCACCATGTCGAAGCCGTACTTCTCCGCCAGAGCGATCTGCTCCAGCGAATTGTGATAGGCGCCCACCCAGTCACCGGTGCGGGACTGATAGCTGTAGTGCAAGGCGAATTTCATCGATCCATCCTCCTACAGGGCGACTTCGGGCTTGCCGCGCGGAACGAACTGCCCGTAGCCCGGCTCCTGCACGAGTTCCCCGTCCCGGAGGAGCGGCTTTCCGCGCAGGAGACTATGCTCCAGTCTGCCGCTGAGTTCCCATCCCTCGAAGAGCGAGTAGTCGGAATTCGTGTGCTGTCCCGCCGCCGTCACGGTTGAACTACCTTCGGGGTCGATCACGACGATGTCGGCGTCGGAGCCGACCCCGAGCGCGCCTTTCTGCGGGTAGAAGCCCAGGGTGCGCGCCGGGTTCTCGCTCGTGAGCTGCACGAGGCGCTCGACCGAAATCCGCCCGCGGGCGACGCCCTCGCTGTAGAGAACCGGAAGGAGGGTCTCGATGCCGGGCGCGCCGAAGGGAGACTGGGTGAAGGGCGGATCGTTCTTCTGCGCCCGGGTGTAGGGGGCGTGATCGCTCCCGACGAGGTGGATCCATCCATCCTGGACCCCCTTCCACAGAGCGGAAATGTCCGCCTCCTCGCGCAGCGGAGGCGCCACCTTGGCCGGCGCTCCCATCTCCCGCACGGCATCTCCCGTCAAGGTCAGGTACTGCGGGCAGGTTTCCACGACGATATTCTTCCCGGCGGCCAGCCCGCGCCGCGCCTCATCGAGGGCCAGCTCCGCCGTGAGGTGAACGATGTAGAGCGGGCAGCCCGCCAGATCGGCGAGGTGGATCGATTTCGCGACCGATGAGGCCTCAAGCTCCGGCGGGCGTGAGTATTCCTGGAAATCGGCGCCGTCCATTCCGGCGTCGAAGGCCTTATTCTCCAGGTAGTCGATGACAGGACCGTTTTCGGCGTGGACGAGCACGGTGCCCCCATGACGCCCCACGATTTCGAGCGCCGCGTAGAAGTATTCGTCCGGGATGCAGCGGCCGCGGCCCCGCTTCTTGTAGCCCATCATGACCTTGAAGCTCGTGACGCCGCCATCGATGGCCCTGGGGATCTCGGCGAGGTAGTCGAAGTCCTCGAATATCCAGGCGTGCAGCGAGAAGTCGACCACGCTCCCCGCTTCGCCCTCCTCGCGGATGCGATCCAAAGTGTTGAGCATGGTCTCGTTCTCCTCGCCCGTGGCGAAAACGACCATGGTCGTGACGCCTCCGTGCGCGGCGCTGCGCGCAACGTCGGCCAGGGAATCGATGTGGTTCGAATACGCCCGGCAATGGACGTGGGGGTCGATGACGCCCGGAAGAACGAGCTTGCCCGGCACATCCAGCACTTCATCGGCGGCCGGCATGCTCTCGGGCGCGCCCACGCAGGCGACCTTCCCGTCCCGGACCCCGAGAGCAGCCTCCTGGCGGCCGTGACCGGAGACGACCGTGCCGCCCGTAACGAGCAGGTCGAGTGGTTTCTGATGGGAACTGTCAGTCATGAAATCCTCCCTGGCAGGCAGCCGCCTGTGTCGATACAGGCAGTCGCTTCACGCCCGCTCCAGATTTGTGAAATGACCCGTCCATGAAGCGGTAATCGAGTCTTGAGCCTTCCGTTGATTTTGAAGGAGCATATCATAAAATCCGCGCGGGTCGCCCGTGAGCGGGGAATCGCAGCGGCGGGTCGCATCTATGCGACTTCTGCAACAAAAGCCTGGATTGTAATGGGTCCGTTGGGGCCGTATAGAGGTTTGTTGAAAAGCCCCTCCTCAGGGGATAAAGGCAACCCCCCCCTTGTCAGGGGGGTAAAAGCGGAAAAGCCCCCTCCTCAAAGGGGCGAGAAAAAACAAAAGCCCTTCTACCGGCGGCGGGCGGAGCCTTTTCATACCCCCCCTGACAAGGGGGGGGG
>Ga0209543_1000098_pt1 | contig 129149 bp, 114 predicted proteins | sample MesohylFT_FD_187296 | JGI IMG/M metagenome (GOLD analysis project Ga0209543, IMG submission 187296) | Host-associated microbial community of the marine sponge Aplysina aerophoba from Gulf of Piran - sponge mesohyl, lysed by freeze-thaw... | ecosystem: Host-associated > Porifera > Sponge >... | reverse complement strand
CCCGCCAGCCGGTCGCCGTCCGCGACCCGGCCGGCGGCGAACAGGTTGGGCGTGTCGCGGCTGGTCAGGCAGGACAGTGGAATGTCGTAGGACGTCCTCTCCGGGGGATAGTCGTAGGTACTTCCGTACGTCTTGCGGTCGTGCCACTCCGCGCCCCAGGCGCCCAGCGCGATGCAATCGTCGAAGCGGTTGCTGTCCTCGACGTCGCGCCACTTCAATTGGCGAACCGATTCGATATGCCGCGATTCGCGAGTGCCGAATTCGTGGCCGGTGGCCACCAGATAGGCACGTTCGCAACCGGGTATGGTGCGAATGGCCTCCAGGTACTTCCAAGCTTGCCGCCGACCGTCCCGTTCCGCCGCGGAAAGGGACCGGACATCCCGCGGGTCGTAGTCCGCCGAGACCAGATAACACGCCAGATCGCCCGAGTGCGGCAGACGGGCGACGACGCCGCGGTCCTTGGTGACGAGCCGGCGGTCGGACCCGAGCCGTGCCACCGCGGCCGCGATGTCGTCGGCGCTTACCGGCAGGTCGGCGGGTATGCCGCCGAAACGGGTGCCGAGGCTTCCGAGATTGACGCCGTCGTCATTGCCGTAGCGGGTGCCGGCGCCGGCGCGGGCCGCCAGATTGCCTTCGCCGGTGCAGTCGACGAACGCCTTGGCGCTGACCCGGTGCAGGCCGGCATGGTCGGCGACGGTGACGGTCGTGATCACACCGTCCTCACGCTCGGCGGCGACCACCATCGTGCCATGCATGACGGTCACGCCCGCCGCCTGGCAGACTTCATCAAGCACGATCTTCACCGCCTCGGGATCGAACACCACGAAGACGCCGCGAAAGCGAAACGGTCCGGTGAGGGCGTTGTGCTGTTTGAGAAGGCCGACGACCTCGGCGCCGACGCCGCCGACGACCATCTTGGGGCGTTCGTCCAGCGTGTACAGGCCGCAGTACGTCAGGACGTTGCGCATGGTCGACGCCCCGCCGAGGCAGTAGTATCTCTCGATGAGCAGCGTCCGCGCGCCGCTCCTCGCACTGCCCACCGCGGCGGCCACTCCCGCGCTGCCGCCTCCCGCGACGATCACGTCGAAACGTTCTTCCACGGTATTCATTCGCCGTCGATCATCCTTCCGCCGACGCGGCGCCCGCGTGTTTCGCCCATCCAAAGGCGTTCACTTACCACATGCTCATGTGAAGGTTCACCAACAGCGGAACGGCGTCGAGGCGCCTGTCGAGAAGGAGAAACAGAACGTAATGATTCGAGTTCGAGAAGTCCAGAGCGGACGGTTGCCCCTTCCCGGCAAACTCCCTATCCTCCAATCTGCGCGCGGAACACGCGCCGGGATCGACGGAACCGCGCATCGTCCAATCAAGTGAAGTTGTATCCCCGAAACAAGCCGTTTAGACAAAAATACATGTCCCTCCATTCCATGTCCCTCCAGCCGCCGCGGGTTCTCCTGATCGGTTGCCTCTTGGCGGCATCGGTCTTGTCCGCCGTTGAAGCGTGGCCGCAGCGCTGGGGTCCTCGCGCGGTGGCGGTGAAGACGGCGCCCGTGCAATCGAGGGCGATCCCGGAAGAGGTTTCCTTCATCGGCACCATCGAGGCCAACGTCGCCACCACGGTGGCGTCGGTGGTGGCGGGCCGGGTGTCGGCGGCCGATTTCCGGGAGGGCGACGCCGTGACCGCGGGCAAGACGGTCCTGTTGCAGGTGGACCGGGGGGGTCGCGAGATCGCGTTGCGCGAGCGCGCGGCCGCGGTGGCGCGGGCCAAGAAGCAGTGGGAGAAGATGCAGGAGGGGTCTCGCTCCGAGGAGGTGGCCCAGCGGCTCGCCGCGGCCAAGGAACAGGAGGCGCTGCTGGAACGCGCCCGGCGCGACTTCGAACGCTCCAAGCGGCTCTACGACGACAGCCTCGTAAGCCTGGCGGCGTTGCAGAAGGCGGAGAGCGACTACCTCGCCGCCCGTGAGAAGTACGGCAGCGCCCGCGCCGCCTTGAAGCTCACCCGTTCCGGGGCCAGGGCCGAGGACATCGCCATGGCCGAGGCCGAGCACGAGGAGGCGCGGGCGCGCCTGGACGCGGTGGCCTACGAGATCGAGAAGAGCACGCTGCGCGCGCCCATCTCCGGTTTCATCGTCAGGAAGCACGTGGACGTGGGCGACTGGGTGAACGCGGGCGCGCCGGTGGCCGACCTGGTGGACCTGGATCCGGTGTTCGCCGTCGGGCCGGTGGGAGAGCGCAAGATCGCGCGGCTGCGCACGGGCCTTCGCGCCACGGTCACGCTGGACGCCTTCCCCGGCGAGGTCTTCCCCGGCGAAGTGGCGCATATCGTTCCACAGGCGGACAGGCGCAGCCGCAGCTTCCCGGTGAAGGTGGGCCTCGCCAACGCGCGCGGCCGGCTCAAGGCCGGCATGCTGGCGCGCGTCACGGTGATCGTGGCCAGCGGCGAGCCGAGCGTGCTCGTGCCCAAGGACGCGGTGGTGCGGCGCGGCCCGGACGAGCTGGTTTTCGTCGTGTCCAACGGGCAGGCGAAGGCGGTGAAGGTCCGCACCGGGCGCGGCTGGCGCGCGCTGCTGGAAATCGCCGACGGCGACCTGAAGCCCGGCCAGCAGGTGGTGACGCTGGGCAACGAGGTGTTGCAGGACGGCGCCAAGGTGCAGCTCGGCAACGGCGCCGGGCCGCGGGGAGGACCGGGCGGAAGGCCCGCGGGACGGCCGGGGGCGCGGCCCGGCGGACCGGGAGGCAGACCGGGTGGTCCGGGTGCCGGCTCCGATTCGAGGCGTGATGGGAATCGTTGACTTCTGCGTGCGCAATCCGGTCTCGGTGACCGTCGGCATCATCCTGGCGATGCTGTTCGGGACCATCGCGCTGTTCCGCCTGCCGGTGCAGATGATCCCGACCGTGGACCGGCCCGAGATCACGGTGGAGACCGAGTACGGCGGCGCCGGACCCCTGGAAGTGGAGCGCGAGGTCACGGACCGGCTGGAGGAGCGGCTCAACGCCGTGGAGCAGCTCAAGCAGGTCTCCTCCAGCTCCATCGAGGGCCGCTCCCGGGTGGTTCTCAGTTTCGACTGGGGCACCGACAAGGACATCGCGCGCCTGGGCGTGTCCGAGAAACTCGACACGGTGCGGGACCTGCCGCCCGACGTGGGCGAGTCGCGCATCCGCGCGGTCAACACCGACGAGGAGAGCCCGATCTCGTGGATCATGGTGGACACGGAGCGGGATCTCAACGAGGTGTGGGAGGAGTTGAAGGACGTCATCGTGCCCCAGTTGGAGCGGGTCCCGGGCGTCGGCGCGGTGTGGCGCTTCGGCGGCCGCGACCGCCAGGTGCACGTGACGCTGGACCCGCGCGCCATGGCCGCCCGGGGCATCACGGTGGCCGAGGTCCGGCAGGCCATCACGCGCGAGAACCGCAACGTCAAGGGCGGCGACCTGAGCGAGGGCAAGCGCCGGCACGTGGTGCGCACCCTGGGCCAGTTCGAGGAACTGCGCCACATCGCCGACGTGGTGGTGCGGCACGACCTCCAGGGGCCGGTGTACGTGCGCGACGTGGCCGCGGTCTCCTTCGGCCACCAGGACCGGGACTTCGCGGTGCGCATCGACGGCAAGCCGGCCCTCGGCATGGGCGTGCTGCGCCGGTCCGGCGCCAACACCATGGAGGTCATGGACGGCGTCCGGGCGACCCTGAGCCGGCTGCAGCAGCGCTACGGCGAGAAGGGCATCCACCTGGCGATGGTGTACGACGAGACCGACTACATCCACGACTCCATCAACCTGGTGACCCGCAACATCTACATCGCCGTCGGCCTCGCGGTGCTGGTGCTGCTGTTGTTCCTGCGCAGCCCCGCCAGCATCGTCGTCGTGGCGGTGGCGATTCCCGTATCCATCGTCACGACCTTCGTGGCCCTCAACCTCTTCGGTTCCACGCTCAACGTCATCCTGCTGGCCGGCCTGGCCTTCGCCACCGGCATGGTGGTGGACAACGCCGTGGTGGTGCTGGAGAACGTCTTCCGCCACCGCGAGATGGGCAAGGGACGGGTGCGCGCGGCGCTCGACGGCGCCCGCGAGGTGGGCGGGGCCATCCTGGCGTCGACGCTCACCACCGTGGCCGTGTTCGTCCCGGTGCTGTTCATCCGGCAGGAGGCCGGGCAGCTTTTCCGGGACATCGCCCTGGCCGTGTCCGTGGCGGTGGCGCTGTCCCTGGTGGTGGCCCTCACCGTGGTGCCCATGCTCTCCGCCCACATCCTGCCGGAACGGCCGCGCCCGCGGTTCCGGCGCCTGCGCGCGGTCATGTCGGTGTTCGACCGGGGCGGGGCCGCCTTCTCGGGCATGGTGCTCGGGATGCTGGCGTGGCTTCAGCGCGGCGCCGTGCGGCGGGTGGCGGTGGTGCTGTTCATCGTCGGCGGATCGGTGGCCCTGGCCTGGTGGTTCGCGCCGCCGCTGGACTATCTGCCGCGGGGAAACCGCAACTTTATCTTCGGCGTCGTGAAGATGCCTCCGGGTTTCAACACCGACCAGAAGGAATCGATCATCAAGGAGATCGAGTCGCGCGTCCGGGCCATCCCCGAGATCGAGCGCATGTTCGCCGTCATACGCCTGGACACCCCCATCATGGGCGCCATCGTGAAGGAGCCGTACACCAGCCTCGACGGCATGCGCCGGGTGGTGGCGACCATGCGCCGCGCCGTCGGCGGCATTCCCGGGACCCAGGCGGTTTTCGTCACCCAAGCGGCCCTCTTCCGCCAGCGGGGTGGCTTCATCGGCGGCAACAACGTGGCGCTCGACATCAAGGGCGACGACCTCCAGGCCATTCGGAACATCGCCGCGGGCCTCGAAGGGAGCATTCGCGGGGTGGACGGAGTGAACTTCGTCAACTCGTCCTTCGAGTGGGGCAACCCCGAGATCCGCGTGCTGCTGGACCGGGACCGGGTCTCGGCCCTGGGACTGCGCGCCTCCGACGTGGGCGACGTCATCGAGACCGCGGTGGAGGGCACCCGCGCCGGGCGGTTCCGCGAACGTGGCAGGGAGGTCGACATCATCCTCAAGGGATCGCGGGCCGAGATGGCCCATACCCAGGACCTGGGCGCGCTCATGCTCTCCGGCGGCGCGGGCCGGCTGGTGCAGCTCTCGGACATCGCGGAGATCCGCCCCGGCGACGGTCCCACCAAGGTCGAGCACGTGGATCTCGACCGCGCCATCAAGCTGAACGTGAACATGCACCACGCGCTGCCGCTGGAGGAAGCCGTGCGGGTGGTGGAGCAAGGCGCGGTGGGCGAGGTGCGGCGCACCCTGCCGCTGGGCTACTCCATCGGCGTCAGCGGCCAGGCGCAGAAGCTGGCGGAGACCTGGGACGCCTTCAAGTGGACGTTCCTGCTCGCCGTGGTGGTGGTCTACCTGGTGATGTGCTCGCTGTTCGAATCCTGGAGCTATCCACTGATCATCATGTTCAGCGTGCCCCTGGCGGCCACCGGCGGTGTCCTCGCCGTGAGCCTCGGGCACGCCGCCGAGCCCACCATCAAGATGGACACCGTCACCATGCTGGGGTTCATCATCCTGACCGGCATCGTGGTGAACAACGCCATCCTCATCGTGCACCAGACCCTCAACTTCATCCGCGCCGGGGAAGAGCCCCAGGCGGCCCTGCTGGCCAGCGTGCGCACGCGTATCCGCCCCATCTTCATGACCACCGCCACCACCGTGTTCGGCATGCTGCCCCTGGTGCTGTCCCGCGGCGCCGGCTCCGAGCTCTACCGCGGCCTCGGCTCCGCCGTGCTCGGCGGCCTGGCCGTCTCCACCCTGTTCACGCTGGTGCTCACGCCCACGCTCTATTCCCTGTGGCTGGACGTGCTGGCGCGGGTACGGCGCCGGCGGGTGTCCGACAAGGTCCCCGCCGAGGCCGTGCCCGCGCCCAGTGGTGAGTAGAGCCGACCGGGCTCCGGAATCACGAAACACGGCGTATCGAACCCCACCCCTGGATTCCCGCTTCCGCGGGAATGACGACTCGGGGGGTTGGTGCCGATTCTTGTCCGGGCGACGTCTTGACACGGCCTGTTCCGCGGGAATGACGGAACCGCGGCGTCGGCGCCCCTTGCCAACCCGTGCCGGCTTCTGGCACGTAAGTCCTCAACGAACACGGAACAGCGCTCAACGAACACGGAACAGGAGTACATCGTGCCCAACGCTGAAATCGTCGCCATCGGATCGGAGCTGCTGCTGGGTCAGATCGTGGATACCAATTCCGCGTGGATGGCCCAGCGCCTGTCGGACCTCGGGGTCAACCTCTTCTTCAAGACCATCGTGGGCGACAACCCGGGGCGTATGAAGGATGTCATCGGGCGGGCGCTGGACCGGGCGGACTTCGTCATCACCAGCGGTGGCCTCGGCCCCACCCAGGACGACCTCACCCGGGAGATCATCGCCGAGGTGTGCGGCCGCAAGCTGGTGCGCGACCCGGGCCTGCTGGAGCAGATCGACACGCGCTTCCGCCGTCGCGGCATGATCATGACCCCCAACAACGAGCGGCAGGCGGACATCCCCGAGGGCGCCATCCCGGTGGAGAATCCCAACGGCACCGCGCCCTCGTTCATCGTTGAGCACGAGAAGGGCATCGTCTATGCGCTGCCGGGGGTGCCGCACGAGATGAAGTGGCTCTTCGAGAACGAGTTGACCCCTTACGCCCGGGCCAAGTGGAACCTGTCGGAGACCATCGCCTACCGGGTGCTCAAGGTCACCGACATGGGCGAAAGCTCGGTGGACCACGAGATCGGCCACCTCATCGCCAACTCCAGCAACCCCACCGTGGGGGTCCTGGCCCACCCCGGACAGGTGGACGTGCGCATCACCGCCAAGGCGTCGAGCCGCGAGCAGGCCATGGAGCTCATCGCGCCGGTGGAGGCGCGGGTGCGCGAGCTTCTCACCACCCACATCTTCGCCGTGGACGACGAGACCATGGAGGACGCGGTGGGCCGGCTGCTCCGGGAGAAGGACCGGAGCGTGGCCGTCTTCGAGGACATGACCGCGGGCCTCGTGGCCGACCGCCTGCAGCGGGCCAGCAAGGAGCACTTCGTGGAGGGCATGGTGGCGCCCGGCGAGCGCGGCACGCGCCGCCTGCTGGCGCATTCACGGCGGCCCGATCAGGCCGGCGCCCTGCTGGAACAGCCCGAGCAACTCACCGAGGAACTGGCCTGGACCGTCCGGGAGCAGGCCGGCAGCGACTTGGGCCTGGCGCTGCACGCGGTGGAGAACCCTGGAGACACCGCCGTCAACCTCGCTCGGGGCCAGACCTACATCTCGGTCACCGACGGTACCGAATTCCACACGCGCACTTACAACCTCGGCGGCCGCGGCGGCCCCGACCGCACCCGCATGAGCCTCAACGCCGTCTCGATGATCCGCACGTTGCTGCTGGAATAGGGAGGCTTATTCCTCTGATGCGAGGCGGGTCCAGTCCCGGCGGTCTTTCTTGGTGGGCCGGCCGCCGCGTTCGCGAAAGGGCGCGGCCTGGGCCTGGATCTGAACGCGCGCGGCCTCGCGCCGGCGCACGCTTTCCGCGGTTTCCTCGTAGAGCAGAGCGGCCTCCTTGGCGGGGCCGCGCCTCGTCGATAGTGCGTTCACCGTAACCACCCACTCATAGGGGCCGCGCCGAATCTGGAGCTGGTCCCCGACGCGGATGGCCCTGGCGGGCTTGGCGCGGTCGCCGCGGACGTGGATCTTGCCGCCCTGGGCGGCGGCCGCCGCGAGGGAGCGCGTCTTGAAGAACCGCGCCGCCCACAGCCACTGGTCGAGGCGGACACTCTCCGCTTGCGTCATGGTGTTTGTATAGCACGGCCTTGCAAAGCAAGTCCGGCGGCACTGTTGGAAGTGGAAAAGGCCGCCTTTGCGGCTAAGGTATGGACGCCAAGGACCGATTCCTTACTGTGTGGTTGACATGTTCAGGGTTTCCTGTTGGTGTATTCGTGCGTTCCGGCCGCGAACGTGCGAGCCTTTCGAAGGGTGGCATCATGAGTGTGATCGTCTCGGAAGTCTATGACGCATTGGTCGAGGCCGGAGTTACCGTGGAGAAGGCCAGGGCGGCGGCAGCGGCCATTCCGGTGGCCGATCGATTCGTCACGCGGGAAGAGTTTACGGAACAGACGGGCATGTTGAACCAAGGTCTGAGCGAGGTGGTGTTCGAGGTGCAGCAAGTCCGTCAGGAGGTGGGGGATCTCAAGCGTGAGCTGGGCGGCGTGAAGCAGGATATCTCCGGACTGGAAAACCATGTCGCGCGACTGGACAACGATATCGGCAGACTGGACAACGATATCGGCAGACTGGGCAACGATATCGGCAGACTGGACAAGGATATCTCCGGACTGGACAAGAGACTCGCCGTCCTCAATCTAGCGGTCTTCAGTTTCGGCCCTGCCATCATCGCGCTGCTGGCCAAGCTCGTGTTCTTCCCGTAAGCCGAAGCCCCGGCCACGACCGGCTTCCCGCGGGCCGTGGCTTCCAGCCACACCGTCAACCGAGGTGTTCCATGCCGTATGCCGATTCCGATGGCGTCCGTATCTACTACGAGGTCTCCGGAGAGGGGCTGCCCTTCATCTGGGTGCACGCCAACCCGTTCGATCACAATCTGCTGATGTACCAGGTGGCCCACTTCTCCACCTGGTTCCGGGTGATCTCGCTGGACATCCGGGGTTACGGCCGCTCGGACAAGCCGGAGACGCCGTTTTCGCTGGGGGACATGGCGGGTGACGTGCTGGCGGTCTGCCGGGCCGAGGGCGTCACGGAGGCTGTCATCGGCGGCGTCAGCGTCGGCTCCGGCATCGCGCTGCTCCTGGGCCTCGACCACCCGGAGATGTTCCGGGCCGTGATCCTCGTGGGCGGGAGCAGCGGCGGGGGCGGGCGCGTCGGCGACCGCATCCAGGGCTACACGGACGATGTCACCACCTATCACGGGAAGCACATCAAGGAGCTGGTGGCGCCGGGTTTCGAGAGCACCCGGCTCGGCAAGTACCTGCTGGACGTCTTCCTGGAACGCAATCCGTGGCTGTCGGGCCGGTCCATCGCCCAGATCTTTCGTGCCCGCGGAGGCACGGACATGACCCCGCGCCTCCCGGAGATGAAGGTGCCCACCCTGGTCATCAACGGCGAGCACGACATGTCCCTGGAGGGCGGCCGGAAGACCGCGGCGCTGACGCCGGGGGCGGTGCACAAGGTGCTGTCCGGGACGGGTCACGCGTGCTGCATCGAGGACCCCGCGGGGTTCGACGCCTTCGTCATCGAGTTCCTGCGCGACAACGGTCTGATGGACTGAGGGCCGGGAAACGCCAGCGGTCCCCCCGCGGCCGCGGTTGCCTAGGCGTCCCCGGAGCCGTTTCCGCGGCGCGCGTCCCAGCGCTTTCCCGCTGCCGCCACACAGCGATCCACATCCTCCGCCAGCAACAGTCGATCTTCCTCAAGGGCGACGGCGGCCGCGCGCACGGCGTCAAGGTACGCATTCCGGGACGGGTAACGTGATTGGACGGAAGGCCGCGGGTCTCCCTGCTCCGCGCGCGTTCGCTCGCTGACGGCGAAGGGGAGAGCGCTGCCCACGATGCCCGCCATCACGTCCGAGTCCTTGCGCAGGTTCCATCCCAGGTAGGTCGCCAGGGGCGCCGCCACTTCCGGGACCCGGATGCCGGCGGTCTCGTTGCCGTCGGCGTCAACCGAGGGCACCCGCACCGGATACTCGCGGGTCTTGTCCTCCACGGGCGGTTCGCGGGAAATGACGCCGTGCGCGAACTCCGCCCCGCGGTCGAGGTGGTACAGCGCATGAGGTTCGGGACAGGCGCTTCGGGGAACGGCGGGGAATCCCTCGCGGAACTCCGCGCCCGTGACCAGGTCGCCGGCGGACCGTGTCGGGACGCGGCTCTCCGGCGGCGGCACTCCATCGGTAACCCACTCGTCCAGGGCGTCCAGCAGGGCGCGCAGGACCGGATTGGCCGGCAGGGGGTTCTGCGGGTATCGCGGCACGCCGCCTTCGAGGGCGGCGGCCGCGTCGTTGTGCTGCAGGGACGACAGCAGGTAGACGCGGATGTTCTCGTGCTCCGGGAGGTCGTTGCCGCGAGTGTCGGTGTGCACCAGCGAGCCGCGCCGTTGCCAGTATTCTGTCGCGGTCTGGGTGTGGATGACCACGGGGTCGGTTTCCGGCCGCTTCAGGACCGCGTCCTCCCGCCCGGTGAACGGGTCCTCGGTCCGGCCGTAGGCGAAGGGGAACTCCTCCGAGGGGTAGAGGTGGTCCTCGTGCTGGCGCGGGTAGCGGTCGGGCTGCGCGAAGCGGTAGTTGAGCTGCAGCCGGCCGCCGCCGGCCACGTGGGAGAAGATCCCGTCGAAGATGCGCCGTCCCCCGTCCGAAACGTTGAAACCGCCGTAGACGAACCCGCGCAGGAACCGCCCGCTCTGGGAGCGCCCCCAGGCGTAGGCCTGCGCGACGCCCTGCGCGCCGTCCCGCAGGGGATTGGCCTGTCCCGCCGCATCCTCGTCGGCATGGCGCAGGAAGTCGACGAGGTCGCGCACGCCGGCAAACCCCAGCCCCAGCACCAGCGGGTCCTTCGCGGTGTAGATGAGTTCGTGGATCCAGCCGGGCCGGAAGCCTTCCGGGAGGTGGCAATTCGTGGCCGAAGGCCAGACGCTGCCGGCGGCGTCGGCGGTGGCGAATTGCCAGTCGCCGGCCGGGACGGGCTCGCGCGGGTCCGGGTCCAGCCGCCGGCGCGTAAGGGTGGCTCCCTCCGTGCGAAGGTCCGCCGCCGGACAGGGCCGGATGTAGTCGTGTCCGCCCAGGGACACGGTCGTCACACCGGGCTGCTCGATGATGAATTCGGCCCGGAAAGGTCCGGTGACCGGGCCGTCGGGTCCGGTGGCGACGGGCAGGTCCATGGTCAGGCGGCCGTCCCCCGGAAGCAGGTCGCCCTGCCAGCCGCACCACACCACCGTGTAGCCCCGGCGCATCAGGAAGCCGTGGCCGGCGTCCTCGGCGGTGCGCGGGTCGTTGTTGGGCGGGGCGTCGTTGAAGAACTGCAACGCGCGCTTGTTGCCCCGGTTGTTAACGTCGTAGAGCAGCCGGCCGTTGCCGCGGCCCATGTCCGCGGGCTTGATGAGGAAGAACTCCGTCGAGTACTCCACCAGGCCGCGGTCGTCGGCGGACGCCAGCGTCAGGTCCACGATGTCGCGGTTGGCCGGCAGGCGCGGGTCGATGGCGAACCGCGCCCGTCCCCTTATCCGTTCATAGGCGCCGACGCTGCCGAAGTCGGCGCCTTCGGCGAAGGGAGTGCGTTCCTCGATCTCAAGGGTGATGCTCATGGGGTTGCCTCGCAAAAAGTCTTGAGCGCCGCGTGGCCGGTCAGCGCAGGTGGTCCTGCCAACTCAGCAGGCGCCGTCCGAAGAACGCGATGACGAACGACACCCCGATCAGGATCATCGAGAGGGCGTAGGCCACCCCCACCTCCCCCTCGTGGTACTGGGTCCAGATCAGCGTGCTGATGACCGTGTTCTCGGAGGACGCCAGCAGCACCGCCGCCGACAGCTCCCGGATGCTGTGCAGCGCCACCCACAGCCACAGACTGACCAGCGCCGGCAGCAGGATCGGCATGATGACCTTCCGAAGGGTCATGCGGAACGAGGCGCCGCACGTGTAGGAGGCCTCCTCGAGCTCCTTGTGGATCTGCATCTGGGACGCGATCATCGTGCGTGAACCGTAGGACAGGTAGCGGGTGATGTGGGCGATGGCGATGATCCAAATGGTGCCGTAGAGGCCGATGGGCAGGGACAGGTAGACCAGGATCAGCGCCAGCCCGATGATCACGGAAGGGACGGCGATGGGCGTGAACGTGGTCAGGTTGAGGACCGTGCTCAGCCGTCCCGGGAAGCGCACGACGATCCACGCGGCCACGGTGCATATCAGCGCGGTGACCGTGGCGGCGGTGAACACCACCACGCCGGTGTTCCAGAAGACGCCGAGGAAGTCCTCGTCGAATGTGGTGTAGTAGTTTTCCAGGGACAACTGGCTCACCAGTTCCCAGGAGGGCGGCTGGTAGTAGTACAGCAGGCTGCCCCAGCCCAGCACGATGACCGGCAGCACGATGGCGAGGATCATGTAACCGCTGAAGAATGCCGTCCCGGCCCAGCGCCACATCCCCAAATCGACGATGGACGGGCGGTAGCCCCGGCCCGTGATGGTGGTGTACTTCTCGCCGGTGCCCATGACCTTGAGGTAGAAGTAGACGAGGATGCCGCTCAGCACCAGCACGAACGCCGCCAGCGCGCTGGCGATTCCGTAGTCGGGCAGATCACCGGTGGGCGGATGGACGGCCCAGAAAATCTTGGTGCTGAACACCAGGATGCCGGCCTGGAGCCCGATGACCCCGGGAATCTCGAAGGCCTCGATGGCGATGATAAAGAACCAGATCAGCGCCGCGAAGAACGCCGGGTAGACCAGCGGCAGCGTCACCCGTCGAAAAGTCGTGTACCAGGTAGCCCCGGAGACCAGGCTGGCATCCTCGAACGAGGGGTCGAGGTTCCGGATCGAGGGGGCCAGGATCAGGAACACGGTGGGGACCATGGACAGGCCCATGACGAAGGACATGCCGAACAGGGTGAAGACGTTGAGCGGCCCGTCCTCGCCTTCCAGTCCCAGCAGGCCCCGCAGCACAATGTTGATGAGGCCGATCTTGGGGTCCAGCAGCCGTTCCCAGCCCAGCGCCGAGATCATCGGCGGGATGGCCATGGGGATCAGGATGAGGCCGTACATCATGTTCCTGCCCGGTGTGTTGGTGCGCTCTACCAGCCACGCCAGCGGGAAGGCGAAGAAGAAGCCGACGGCGATGGCGCCGGCGCCGAACAGCATCGTATTGGAGAGCAGCTCGTAGGTGTCCGGGTCGAGGTAGACTTCCAGGTAGTTGCCGATGGTGTACTCGGCGACGTGGGCCAGAGGCTCGACCTGGAACGACGTCAGCGCCACCATCACCACGGGCGCCAGCACCAGCCACATCACCACCAGCAAAGTGGTCCATGACAGGATGGAGCGCTCGTTGAAGCGCGGCGCGATGGTCTCCCACGACCACGGCTTCACGCCGATGGCTTTGTCAGGGGGCATGCCGATGGCGGGGTGTCCGGTGTTCCGACACTGGATAAGGTGCGGTCCGCGCGGGTGCGGCCCGCGCGGACCATTGCACGCCTTGCTACTTGCCTACGAAGATCTTGCGGAGCTTGTCCTGCCACACCTTTTCTTGCCGGGCCATCTTCACGGTGACGGCCGTGGCCACGGTGCGGGTCTTCGATGCCGCCAGGAGCTTGCCGGTCTCGCTCTTCGACTCCAGGGTCGTAAGGGCCCGGAAGGAGTGCTTCTCCATGATCGCTCCGGCTTCCGGCGTGGCCAGCCAGCCGGCCATGAGCTTGGCCGCGTTGGGGTTGGCCACCTTGTTCACCGCGTAGGAGTAGAAGTTCAGCACCGGCGTGACGTTCAGCCAGACGTAGTCGATGGGCGCCTTCTTGAGGACCTTGGCGGTCAGTACGCGATTCAGGTGGATGGGGCCGATCAGCGCCTGCCCCGAGACGATGGCCTCGATCACCTGAGCGCCGCCCCGCGGGGTCATGATGGGTTCCTGGGCCTTGAGCCGGGTCGCCAGGTCCAGCACCTTTTCCTCGCCCCACACCTTGGGCAGGTACTGGAAGGGGTGGCCGCGGGCGATGAGCACGAGCTTCCGTCCCTTCCACTTGGGCGCCGCCATCCCTTCCCAGGTGGTAGGCACCTCGTCCCGGGAGACCTTCTTGGTGTTGTAGGCCATCACGTACACCAGGTCGAACCAAGGCACGAAACGGTTTTCGAAGAGGATGCCCTTGTTGGGGACGCCGAACGTCTTGGCGTAGTCGAGCTGCTGCACCAGCCCCGCGTCCAGCAGGGGCTGGCCGGAGGCGGTGGTGGTCTGCGCCACCTCGATGGTGGCGTTGCCGACCTTGGTCTCGGTCAGGATGCGGCTCGCGGCGTTGGAGCCCGTGGAGGCGATGACCTTGGCCTTGACACCCGGGAAGCGCTTGCTGAAGCCCTTTTGCAGGGCCTTCAGGGCCTTGGGCGGCATGCCCGCGGCCATCAGCACAGTGCCTTCCTTCTTGGCCGCCTCGTGCAGCGCCTTCAGTTCGGCCGAGTCCGCGGCCAGGGCGTTGCCGGCCGCCGCCGCGAGAAACAGGGCCGCCATCGTGCATAGGATCCGTGTGCGCGTCATGTCCACTCCTTTGTTGGTTTCGTCGAACGGAAGTCTGCGAGTAATACACATGGCGGAGGACTGTCAAGGACCGAGGCCCGTCTTCCTGGTTTCAGAAGTCTTCTCCGCGGTAGCTCTTGGCCAGGATCTGCATGGGGTTGAGGGGGTGCTTGCCGGTGGCTTGCTCGATCTGGATGGCGGCCAGCGGACAGTCGGAGCAGGCCGCCGACGCCTCGGCCTCGTCGATGCCGCGGAACGCCTGCCGGCCCCAGCGCATGGAGGCTTCGAAGTTCTCCCGCTTCATGGCCCAGGTGCCGTCGTGTCCCGAGCAGGCCTGCACGGTCCGCACCTCGGTGTCGGGCAGCAGCGACAGCAGCGTGCTGGTCCGGTTGCCCAGCCGCTGGGCGCGCAGGTGGCAGGGCATGTGGTAGACGACCTTGCCGGGGCCGGTCTTGAAATCCCGGTTGAGTTTGCCCTCGGCGTGGAGCGAGGCCAGGAACGCCGTGGGGTCGGTGGTGTGCGCGGCCACCTCCCGCGCTTCCTGGCTGTCCAGCAGGCGTGGGTACTCGTCGGTCATGGTCAGCGAGCAGGTGGGGTTGGTGGCGATGATGGTCCGTCCCTCGGCCACGAAGGGCGCCAGCAGATCCACGTTCCGTTGCGCCTGGGCCTTGGCCTCGTCCAGGTCGCCGTTGTGCCACGCCGGCATGCCGCAGCATTCCCGGTAGGCGAGCACCACGTCCACCCCGTTGCGCGCCATGACCTCCAGCAGGTCCATGCCGATGCCCGGCTCGTTGTAGTTGACGAAGCAGGTGGCGAAGTAGGCCACCTTGGCCACGGGCTCGCCCGCGGGCGCCTGGTACGCCGAACGGTACCGGGAGGCGAAGGTCTTCCACGCGAACGGCGGCAGCTTCTTGTCCTTGTGCACGCCCAGGGCACCCTGCATGAACAGCCGGTGCACGCGGTTCTCGTTGGCCCAGTTGGCCATGGGCGCGGTGGCGGAGCCCAGCTTGCCGATGAGGTCCGGCTTCGCCAGCATGCGGTCGGTGAAGGGGACCCCGTGCTTCTTCACGTGCTGGGCCTTGGCCCGGGCCATGAGCCGCGGGAAGTCGATGGCCCAGCCATGGTCGCCCGGCGTGTAGGGGCAGTTGATGTTGCACAGCTTGCACTGGAAGCACAGGTCCACGACCTCGTCCACGTCCTCGGGCTTGAGCTTGGTGGAATCCACTTCCGCGAACTCTTCTTCGGTGCAGTAGGAGTCGATGGCGTCGAAGAGCTTGGGGAAGCTGCCGCAGAACTTCACGCACAGCCGGCACTCGGCGCACAGGTGGAAGACGCGCTCCACCTCCGAGCGCAGGTCCTGCTCGTCCCAGAAGCCCGCGTCCCTGAGATCGTAGGCCGGTGTCTTGTCCGGAACTTTCTTCATCATGGCGACTCCACGGAGGGCGCGTTGCGCCGGAACAGGAGCAACGAGAACCATTGTTCCGGGTCGGTCCAGTGGCCCAGGGTATCGAGCCCGAAGCAGCGGAGTTGCACCTGCAGGTCCTCCGGGTCGAACTTGCGGCTGGTCTCCACCAGGATCGCCTCGCCCTTCTCCCAGACGAACGACGCGGACTGGCGCGGAAACTCCACCCGGTGGGTCTCCCGGGCGATGCCGCACATCTCCACTTGGGCGCGCTCGCGGTTGTAGCGGCTGCGGAAGTCGATCTTTTCCAACTGGAAGCTGGCGCCGGTGACGCGGTTGACGTTGCGGAATCCGTTGAGGATGAAGGCGGCGGTGGTGCCGCTGGAGTCGTCGTAGGCGGGTTCGATGATGGCGGGGTCCTTGATTCGGTCCACCCCCAGCAGGAGGTAGTCTTCAGGCCCCATGTTCTCGGTGAGGTGGGTGAAGAAGTGCAGCATGTCCGTGGGGGTGAAGTTGCCTATGGTGCTGCCCAGGAACACCACGAGCTTGGGAATCTCCCGGGTGATGCTGGTGATGGCGTCCTCGAAGCGGGCTTCGAGCCCGGTGAAGGCCAACTCGGGGAACAGCTCCTCGGCCATGCGCTTGGACGCCATCAGCGCGGTGTTGCTCACGTCCACCGGGGCGAAGGTGCCGCGCCCGCGCGCGTTGGTCAGCGCTTTCAGCAGATGGATGGTCTTCTTGGAGAAGCCGGCGCCCAGCTCCACGATGCACTCCACCGGCGCCAGGCTCACGAGCGCGCCGGCCTCGCGTTCGAGGATCGCCGCTTCGGTGCGGGTCGCGTAGTACTCCGGCAACTCGCAGATGTCCTCGAACAGGAGCGAGCCCCTTTCGTCGTAGAGGTGGCAGGGTTCGAGCCAGCGCGGGCGGTCGAACAGGGTGCGCACCATGCTGGCGGCGGCGTGGTCCGACGCGCGCTCCCGCGGGGTCAGAATCGCCGGAGCGGTGACGGCCCAGGTGGTGCGGTCCTCGGCGGAGATGATCTCCTTGTGTTCACGGTTCATCGGGCCACTATAGAGAACCGCCGGGATTTGTCCAACGCGGGACGCGCGGAGCGCCCGTCAGGAACGGTCCGCCGGCGGCGCGTCACCGTACAGGGTGCGGTAGGCGTGGTAGTTGCGCAGCACCGCTTTCACGTAGCGGCGCGTTTCCCCGTACGAGATCCGTTCGATGAACTCATCGTCGTCGGCGTCGCCAAGGTCGCGCGTCCAGCGCTCCACCGCCTCCTTGCCGGCGTTGTAGGCCGCCAGCGCCTTGGCCCGGCTGCCGCCGTAGTGTTCGAGCAGCCCTTTGAGGTGGTGCACGCCGAGCCTGATGTTCAGCTCGGGCTCCAGGAGCCGCGGCGCCTCCGGCTCGGGCAGCCCCATCTTCGAGGCCTCCTTGCGCGCGGTTTCGTGAAGCAGTTGCATGAGCCCCATGGCCTGGGCATGGGAAACGGCGCGCGGCTTGAACAGGCTCTCCTGCCGCATCAGCGACAGGACGAGGTAGGGCTCGACAGCGTTCTCGGCCGCGTTCCGCCGCACCGCGTCCCAGTAGGCCAGGGGATACCGGAACCGGAGCGTCTCGGCGGACAACGGTGCTTGCACGGCCAGAGAGAGGCTGCGGCCATAGGCGTGGGTGCGGGCGTACTCGCGCATGAGCAGCAGCCTGAGGCGCGCGGTGCGCTTGGAATGTCGCCGCACCCGGCCCAGTTCGGCGTGCGCGAGCCCGTCGAGGCCCATGCGCGCCAGCGCGCGGGCGCGCGCAAGATGGGCCTTGGCGCGCTCCCCCAGCGCGGGAGCGCGCGCCGTTGACCGGCGCTTGGGAGAGGATGGCTCGGGCAGGGTCTCGCCGAGCTCCGCGAGCCGCCGGGACGCCAGGATCGCGTAGTAGGATTCGCCATCCCTTCCGATGACGCGGCGGTACAGCCGCCGGGCGCCGGCGCCGTCCTTGAGCCTCTCGGCGGTGCGCGCCTCCCAGAAGACGGCGGCCTGCCGGAAGTTGCCGCGCCTGCCGGTGATGTCATGGAAGGTCTTCCGGGCCGCCGCGTAGTCGGCGCGGAGGTACTGCATCCATGCCAGGCGCCACGCCGCGTCGCCTCGGAACTTGCTGTAGCGGTGCTCCTTGGCGAAGAGCTGCCGGTAGGTGCGGGCCGCGTCCTGCCACCGGCCCATGGACTCGTGAATGCGCCCGGTCACGTAGATGGCGTAGCGTCGATGGAGATGGCCGGGATGCCGCGTCATGAACCGTCGGAGGGTCTTCAACGCCGCGTCGTCGTCGTTGCGGTTCCACTGGATGGTGGCGATGCGCGTCAGCGCCTCGCCGGCCCGGGCGCGCCGCGGATAGTGGCGCACGTACCGGCGCAGGACCTCTTCTTCCTCCGCCCGCAGACGCAGTTTCCGGTAGACCTCGGCCAAGCCTTCGAGGGACAGCCGGCGGTAGTTGGTTTCGCGCAGGATGCGCCGGTAGAGGCTGGCGGCGGCTTCGTAGTCCCGTTCGTGCCTGAGCTGCCGGGCCTCCCGCAGCATCTCCTGGCCGGTCTTCAACCCGAGCTCGCGCGGGTGCTTGCGCCGGAGTTCCCGGACTCGCTGCTTCGCGCGGCCGCTCCAGGGAGTGCGCGGCGCGCGCCGGCGCGCCTCCTGGTAGAGGGCGTACGCCGCCGAATCCCGGCCCGCGACCTCGCGCGCGCGCCCGAGGCTATAGGCGGCCCTGGCCCGAACCGTTTTCCCGCGGCCGCCTTTCCTGATCTTGCCGGCCCGCTGCGCGGCTGCCTTGTGGCGTCCCTGGGCGAGGTCGAGATCGATCAGTTCGAAGGACGCTTCGTTCGCCCAGACGCTGCGGGGATGCGCTTGCCGCAGACGCGTGAAACGGCGCCGGGCGTCGCCGTGCCGGTGCGCGCCGGCGGCGATGCGTCCGAGGTAGTAGAGGGCGTAGTCCTTCAACACGAACGCGTCGTCGGACAACGTGTTCCGGAACAGCGGCTCCGCCGCGGCGTGCTCGCCGGCCGCGAAGTGTCGGTAGGCCCGGGCGAACTCCGCTTCCGTGCCCGTCTCGGCGTGTACGATAGACGCCCACAGGCCGAGCAGGAGGAACCAGGCGGCGGTACGAATACGCATTTCCCTTTTCATGGCAAGGAGTTTCGCGAAGTGTAGCATACGCTCGCGCTTGCGTAAGCAGGCGTACACGGCGCACCCGCAAGCGCCGCGACAAGTCTCGATTCACTCCGGTAGGCGCTATGGTATACTGAGGCCAGCGCGGACCGGGACACAGGGGAGACTCAGGGGTTCGCCCGGGAACGGTGCCGAGGAGCGCGCGTCGGGCACATGGTGGACATCGCCGGCAACTGCAAACGGGTCATGGAGGGCATCGCCGCCGCGGCGGAGCGGAGCGGCAGGGACCCAAGGGAAGTCCGGCTTCTCGCGGCCACCAAGACCCAGAGCGCCGCCGCGGTGCGCGCCGCCGTGGAAGCGGGCGTACGCCTCGTGGGCGAGAACTATGTCCAGGAAGCCCAGGCCAAGAAGGACATCCTCGGAGACGCCGCCGAGTGGCACCTGATCGGACACCTTCAGCGCAACAAGGCGCGCGCCGCCACTGGCCTGTTCGCGGTGATCGAAACCCTGGACAACCTCCGGCTCGCTCAGGCGCTCGACCGGGAGGGGCGTGAGCGCGGCCGGGACATCGACGTGATGGTGGAGGTGAACCTTGCCGGGGAGGCGACCAAGTCGGGAGTTTCCGAAGAGGGCCTGGTTCCCTTGCTCCGGGAGGTGTCGCGCCTCGAGCGCGTTCGCGTCAAGGGGCTGATGGCGGTGCCGCCCGTGGCCGAGGACCCGGAGGCGGGCCGCCCCTATTTTCGCCGGCTGCGGGAGTTGCGCGACGCGGCCCGTGAGTTGGGCCTGCCCCATGTGGCGGTGGACGAGCTGTCCATGGGGATGACCCACGACTACGGGGTGGCGGTAGCGGAGGGGTCGACGCTGGTGCGGGTCGGGACCGCGCTGTTCGGACCGCGCGGCCGGTAACAAGTCACGAGGCTGATGCAAGATGTTCGTCGCGGGTAACTTCATCGAGGCCCTCGCGGGTCTCCTCAACGTGGTCATCACCCTCTACGTGTGGGTGATCATCGCGCGCGCGGTGATTTCGTGGGTCAACGCCGATCCCTACAATCCCATCGTGCGCATGCTCTGCAACCTCACCGATCCGGTGTTGTACCGGCTGAGGCAAGCTCTCCCCATGGCGTTCGGCGGCATCGACATGTCGCCGGTCGTGGCCCTGCTGATCCTGTGGTTCCTGCGCGTCTTCCTCGTGCAATCGCTTTACGACATGGCCCGGACCATGCAGTAACGGCGATGTGTGGCGCACCGCGCCGTAGGGACAGGGGGGACACGGCGGCCGGGTTGGGACGGGAAAGAGGGAAAGAGTGTGGTGCGAGGAGGGGGACTTGAACCCCCACGCCATTGCTGGCACTAGCCCCTCAAGCTAGCGCGTCTGCCTATTCCGCCATCCTCGCACATTGGGGCGGGCCGGTCCTCAGGGAGAAGCCGGTGCCTCCGCGGGCGTCTCCGTGCTCCCCCCGGCCGGTGGCGCGACGGGAGCGGGCTGCGGACTGCTCTGCGTTTGCGGCGTGACGCTGTCGAAGACGCTGGAGCTGGTGCCCTGTTCGGAGAAGTAGCCCAGTGTCAGGGAGGTCAGCATGAAGACCACGGCCATGCCGGTGGTCAAGCGCGTGAGGAAGTTGCCGGCGCCGCTGCTGCCGAAGACCGTCGTGCTCGAGCCGCCGCCGAAGGCGGCGCCCATGTCGGTGCCCTTGCCTGTTTGCAGCAGCACCACCACGATCAGCCCCAGGCAAACGACAATATGAACGCTGGTTACCAGGAGGATCATGTGTTCGTAGTCCTGAAAGTCGCTGTCGAAAACTCTGTCGAGAATACCTCGACGATCGCCGCGAAGCTCTGGTGATCCAGGCTCGCCCCTCCCACCAGCACGCCGTCCACCTCCGCGACCCGCGCCAGTTCAGCGGCGTTGTCCGGGTTGACGCTGCCGCCGTAGAGAATCGGAATCGCCCGCGCCGGCGTCGCTCCGAAGCGGCGTGCCAAGGCGCGCCGTATCCATCCGTGGGTGTCGGCCACCTGCGGTGGCGTCGCGTGCCGGCCGGTGCCGATGGCCCAGACCGGCTCATAAGCGACCGTCAGAAATTCAATAACACTTTTCGGCACCCCCTTCAATGCGCCCGAGAGCTGAGCCGAAAGGGTCCGGTGCGTGTCGCCGCGGCGGCGCTGCTCCAGCGTCTCGCCGATGCACAGGACCGGTTTGAGAGAGTTTTCCAGGGCCGCGGCGAGCTTGCGTCCCACGTCGCGGTTGGTCTCACCGAACAACCGGCGCCGTTCGGAGTGGCCGACGATGACGTGGCTGCACCCGGCGTCGCGCAGCATGTCGGCGGACACCTCTCCGGTGAACGCTCCGCTCGGCTGCCAGTAGAGGTTTTGGGCGGCCAGGCGCAACCGGCTTCCCGCCAGTGCCCGCCGCACCGTTTCGAGGGAAGTGAAGGGGGGCCCGAGGATGACCTCGACGGCGCGGAAACGGTTTCCCACGAGCTGCCGGACGCCGCGCGCGAGATCCCGCGCCTCGGTCGGGGTCCCGTGCATCTTCCAGTTGGCGATGACTGTGCATTGTGCCATGGGTCGAAACGGGCTCAGGCGGGTTCCCCGGCTTCCAGCGCCCGGATCCCGGGAAGGGTCTTCCCCTCGAGAAACTCCAGCGCGGCGCCGCCGCCGGTGGAGAGATGCGTCATGGCGCCGGCGGTCCCGGCGAGTCCCACCGCCGCCACGGTGTCGCCGCCGGCGATGACGGTGGTGGACCGGGACGCCGCCAATGCCTTCGCCACGGCCACGGTCCCGTGACGGTACGGCTCTCGTTCGAACAGGCCGAGGGGTCCGTTCCACAGGGTCACGGCCGCGTCCTTGAGCCGCTCGGCGAAGAGCGCCGCGGTCTTCGGGCCGATGTCGAGCCCCATACGCCCCTCGGGAACGCTCTCATCGCCCGTGACGGCCGGCTCCTCGACCCCCGTGTCCTCGGCGACCACGTGGTCGATGGGAAGGAGGAACGGCACGCCGGAGGCCGCCGCCGCGTCCAGGATCTCCCGCGCCACGTCGAGGAAGTCCTCCTGCAGCAGGGAACGCCCGACCGCGATGCCGCGAGCGGCGAGGAACGTGTAGGCCATGGCTCCACCCACCAGGATCAGGTCCACCCGGGGGATCAGGTTCTTGAGAATCCCGATCTTGTCGGAGACCTTGGCGCCGCCCAGCATGGCCGCCACCGGACGCTCGGGCGCCTCGAGGACCCGCGACAGGTAGTCGACTTCCCGCCGGAACAGCAACCCCGGCCCCTTTTCCCGGAAGTGTGCGGCCATACCGGCGGTGGAGGCATGCGCCCGATGCGCCGCGCCGAAGGCATCGTTGACGTAGACGTCGGCCAAGCCGGCGAGCGCCGCGGCGAAGGCAGGGTCGTTGGCCTCCTCGCCGGCGTGAAAGCGGAGGTTCTCCAGCAGCACGACCCCGGCCGCGCGCGGGTGCGCGAGAAACTGTTCCACCGCGGGTCCCACGCAGTCGGGGGCGAGGGGCACCGGCCGGCCGAGCCTGTCCTCCAGGCAGCGCGCCACCGGGGCAAGGCTCCACCGGGGGTCGGCGGCCCCGCCGGGACGGCCCAGGTGCGACGCGACGAGCACCCGCGCGCCTCGTTCCAGCAGGAACTCGATGGTGGGCAGCGTGCTGTCGATGCGATGCGTTTCGGTGATGGTCCCGTCCGAAAGGGGAACGTTGAAGTCCGCGCGGAGAAACGCGATCTTCCCGGCCACATCCAGTTGTGAAATGCTCCGGAGCATGGGCAGAATTTGACTACGTACTTCGATTATAATAACTTTGCAAGGCAGCAGGATGCTGATGCCGTACTTCTCGATTTACCAGCTTGCGGTCCAGCCGGACACTTTGGGAATGCAGCAACACGGCATCCTCGACCTGGTCACCGCGTCCGGACCGGTCGTCCAGGCGGTTCTCTATATCCTGATTCTTTTCTCGGTGGTGAGCTGGGGAATCATCCTTTACAAGTTCAGGCGCGTACGAACCGCCAAGCGGCAGTCGGACAGATTCATCGAGATCTTCTGGGAAAGCCGCAACCTGGCCTCGATCCACGAGGCGAGCCGGGAGTTGCCCGACAGTCCGGTGGCGCAGGTGTTCATCGCCGGATACGAAGAGCTGCTGCGGGTGTCGCGCCGCAACGCCGCGGAAGCGGACAACCTGACCACCGACTTGAGCGGCGTGGACAACGTGGCTCGAGCCATGAAGCGCGCCACCACGGTCGAGTTGACGAAGTTGGAGCAGGCGCTGACCTTTCTCGCGACGACCTCCGGCACGACGCCGTTCATCGGCCTCTTCGGCACGGTCTGGGGCATCATGAACGCGTTCCTCGGCCTGAGCGTAAGCCGGTCGTCCACCATTCAGGCGGTCGCGCCGGGCATCGCCGAGGCATTGATCGCCACCGCCGCGGGCTTGCTGGCGGCGATCCCCGCGCTCATGGCCTACAACCATTTCGTTCAGGAAATCCGGGTGCTCACGGCCGACATGGAAAATTTCACCCAGGAGTTCCTCAATATCGCGGAGCGGCATTTCACGAAGAAGGCGTAAACGGCGGTTTCCCGAAGGAAAGCTGAGTCATGGCGGCCGAGGTCACCCAGGGACGAGACAAGTTGCCGATGTCCAACATCAACGTGACTCCGTTCGTGGACGTCATGCTGGTGCTTCTGGTGATCTTCATGGTGACGGCGCCGATCATCCAGCAGGGAGTGGAGGTGAATCTGCCCCAGGCCAAGGCCGTGCCGGTGGAGGGGCAGGAGGATCCCTTGATCGTCACCATTTCCCGGGACGGTCGCGTCTACCTGAACGACAACGAGGTCAGCCCGGTCGAGCTTCGGACGAAGCTGGAAGCCATCAGGCGTCTGAATGCCGACAAGGCCGTCTACCTGAGGGCGGACCGGGACGTGCTCTACGGCTCCGTGATCGCCGCCATCGGCGAAATCAAGAGCGCCGGCATCGAAAGGCTCGGCATGATGGCGTTGCCCCTGGATGGTCCGTGAGAGCCGTCCCCGCGGGATGGCCGACGGACGACGTGGTGAGTCGTGTTTCGAAGACGTAACAACGGATGGATGAGCGGCGACTCCGGCTCCCGCCGATTGAAGTGGTGGGTCTGTTTCTCCGGCGTCCTCCATCTGGTCCTGCTGGCGATGCTGCTGTTGGTGCCGCCGAGCACGGCGCGACGCGACGCTCTGCCCCGGGTGTACACGGTGGATCTCGTGGCCCCCGGCCCCGCGCCGGCGGTGCCGGAGCCGCCGAAACCCGCCGAGGCGCCTCCGGCGGTCGAGGCCGCGCCCAGGGAACAGGTGAAGGAGACGCCGGCGCCCAAGGAAGAGGAGCCGCCCGCGCTGACCGAACCCACGCCTCCGGAAAAGCCGGAGAAGAAGGTCGTCGAGCCCCCGCCACCGGCGCCGCCCAAGAAGGTCGCCAAACCGAAAAAGAAGCCCACGCCCAAGCCCAAGGTGGTGAAGCGCGCAAAGCCCGCGCCGAAGAAGACCGCGGCCAAGAAGCCGTCCAAGAAGCCGTCCAAGAAGAAGAAAAAGGTATCCAGGAAGCCGCCCTCGAAGAAGACCCCGAAGCTTGCGAAGAAGGAGCCGAAACGGAAGAGCGGCGCGGGTTCGGCTTCCAAGCTGGTGGAACGGCTTCGGAAACGGCGCATTGACGACGCGGTGGCCGTCGCCCGCGAGCGTGCCCGGCTGCAGCGGGCCGCGCGCCGGGAGGGCGGTGGCGGGAGCGGGGCGTCGGGCAACGGCGGCGTCGTGAGAGGAGTGGAGTTTCTGGCCTATCATCACCAGATGCTCAACCGCATCAAGGATCGTTGGACGTGGATCGGCAAACGCGGGGACCTCGAGGTCACCGTGGGGTTCGGCGTAGGCGTCGACGGGAAGATCTTCGGTCTCAAGCTGCTCAAGTTCTCCGGGGACGCTTCCTTCGACGAGTCGGTGGTTCGCGCGGTGGACCGTTCCAGCCCCTTGCCCCCGCCGCCGACGGGTTACGTGCGTGACTTCGCGCAGGTCGAGATTACTTTCCGACCCGCGGACCTCGGTGGCTAGTGTATTATTTCCCGCAAGCGAAGAAGGATCGTCCGATCATGGGAGGCACGATGGCACCGCCGTCAGTACGGCGAATACCGAATCGGGACAAGGGCGCCGCCCGGGCGTTTGTCCGGTTGACGGCATGGATGGTCGCGGGCCTGATGCTGTGCTGGCTGTCGGCGGGCGTGGCGCGAGCCCAGGTGACGGGCCTGATCGTCGGACCGGGGGCCGAGCGTTTCCGGCTGGCGGTCTCGCCGCTCAAGAATCTGGGGAGCCGGCCGGATACGGAAAGGCTCTCGGAACGGATCGCGGACGTCATGGCGGACGACCTCGACCGCTCCGGCTGGTTCAAGATCGTCGACCGATCGGCCTACATCGAAGATCCACAGAAGACCGGTATCCGGCTGGGTGGTTTTGATTTTCGTGACTGGACCACCATCGGCGCGGAAGGTCTCATCAAGGGCGGCTTCCGGACCCTGGACGGGGAGAAGATCCGGTTCGAGTTCAGGCTGTACGATACCTTCCGGCGGAGTCAGGTGGTCGGCAAGGCCTACACCGGGGAAGTCCGGGATGCGCGGCGCATGGCGCACCGTTTCGTTGACGAGATCATCCTGAAGCTGACCGGTACCCGTGGTGTGTTCGATACCCGAATCGCCTACGTGGCCACCGGGAAGGACCGGTTCAAGGAGATCTATTTCTCGCACCTCGACGGCACCGAGAAGAAGAAGGTGACCCACAACCGGACGATCAACATGTTCCCGTGGTGGAGACGGGACGGCAAGGGGCTGGTCTACCTTTCGGTGAAGACCGGCAAGTGGCAGGTTGTCGGCTTCGATCTTCTCACCAAAGGCGAAAAGGCGATCGCCAGGGGCGACGGACGCGGGCAATGGTCTCCGGATGGACAGCATCTTGCCACGCCGATCGAGCGGCGCGGCAACCACGACATCTACCGGTTGAATCGTTCCGGCCACATCGTCGAACGGTTGACCCATCACCCCGGCATCGATACTTCGCCCACGTGGTCCCCCGAGGGAGACCGGATCGCTTTCTCGTCCGACCGGCACGGTTCCCTTCAGGTCTACATCCTGGAGGTCGCCTCCGGCACCATCAGACGGCTCACTTTCAAGGGGTCCTACAATACGTCGCCGGATTGGTCACCGACCGGCGAGTTGATCGCCTTCACGGGACGGACGAACGGCGTGATGAAGATTTTCACCATACGGCCGGACGGAAGCGACCTGCGGATGCTCACCGCCAAGCGCTACAACGACGAGGATCCGTCCTGGTCCCCGGACGGACGCTTTCTGGCATTCACCTCCGACCGGTCGGGTTCGCGGCGCATCTACACCATGCGTCGGGACGGCGAGAGTCAACGCAGATTGACAGGCTCCAGCCCAGGTGATACAAATCCGTCGTGGTCACCCCGGCTGCAGTGATCCCGTGCAGCATCACATCTCAATTCCGCGCAAACCCAGAAATGGGGAAGACAAGAGAGAGACCGAGCCGATGATTAGAAGAGCATTCGTGCTGCTGTTCTGCTCCATCACTCCGATGATTCTCGTCGCCTGCGCCGCGCCGCCCGTGGATACGGAAGAACCGGCCGCGGCCGTGCCGGCGGCCGAGGGCGCGCCGGCCGAGGGCGCACCCGGCGGGATCACGGAGGGCGATCTCGCTCAACAGGGGTCGGGAGTGACCGGCCAGGGTAGCCTCGACGCGCTCAAGGAGGGCACGACGCCGCAAACCGGCGTCCTCGCCGATGTCCACTTCGAGTTTGACCGCTCCGAGTTGGCCGCCGAAGCGCGCGAGATCCTGCAGCGCAACTCGGATTGGATCAAGGAGCATCCCGGGGTTCAAATCGAGATCGAAGGGCACGCGGATAACCGCGGCACCAACGAATACAACCTTGCCCTCGGCTCCAGGAGAGCCCAAGCGGTCAAGGACTACCTGGTGACCCTGGGAGTCGCGCCGGATCGTTTTTCGACCATCAGCTACGGCGAGGAACTTCCGGTCTGCGGCGAGAATTCGGAGGAGTGTTGGCGAATGAACCGACGGGCGCATTTTGTCGTTCGGGCGCAAAGGCCTTCTTCCTGACCACCGCACTTGTGTCGCGCGTCGCGAATGATGTTCACGTATTCGTGACGCCGAACACCACGACCTTTCGCGCTGCCCGTCCTGCCAGGGACCGTATGTTCATGCGAACCGTTGCCCGCACATGGTTTGTCGTTCTGTCGCTTGTGTCGGCGTGGGGCTGTACCGTCGACTATCATGCGGCGCCGGCGCCCGCCGTCCAGGCACAGTTGACCGAGGGCGAGTGGGCGGTGATCAACGGGTTGAAGGCGGAAATCGGGCAGGCGCGTACCCAGTTGGCGGATACCCGGGCGGAGGTCACCGCCATGCAGAACCGCTTGAACGCGGTCGAGGGTAATCTCCAGGAGCTGCGCAACGGAGGAGGGGGCGCGTCCGCGAACGCGGGGGAGATCGGCCGCAGGCTGGCGGCCCTCGAGTCGGAGGTGCGCGCGCAACGGAATCTCCTGAAGGTGCGCGAAGACGAGCTTCGGCTTCTGCGTGACGCGGTTCTCCAGGGCGCCCCGCCGCGCGCTCCGGGCGCCGAACCGACTGTCGAAACGCCTCAGGCGCCGGCCGCCACGGAAGGGGCGCCGCAGGTGGCGCGTCCGGCGCCACGCCCCGCCACCGAGGCGCCCACGCTCCAGCAAGACTACGAGAACGCCTGGAGACGGCTGCGGGAAAGGGACTTTCGCGGCGCCATCGAACAGTTCAAGAAGTTCGTCGAAAAGCACCCGAACAGCCCGTTGACCGACAACGCACAATACTGGATCGGTGAGAGCCATTACGCGCTCCAGGAGTTCGACGAAGCCATCCTGGAGTTCGACGTGGTGCGGAAGAACTATCCCGACGGCGACAAGGCGCCCGCGGCGTGGCTCAAGATCGGCTATGCCTTCGCCGAGCTTGGAAACCGGGTCGACGCCAGGCTCATCCTCCAGGAAGTCATCAACCGGTATCCCAATTCCGAGGAAGCCGGAAAGGCGCGAGAGAGACTCCAATCCCTGGACGCTTGAAGCGTACCGGATGATCGCCCTCGGCGTTGTGTGTTACACAGGCCTTGGGCAAGGGCGCGGGTCAGGTCACCCCTCCAAACTCCACGCACGATGCGGATTCTGCGGCACGTCAAGGGACCCCTTCACCGTCCCGTCATGACCATCGGGAACTTCGACGGGGTGCATCTCGGGCACCAGGACCTGCTCGGGCGGGTGATGGCGGACGCGCGGGCGCGGGGCGGATCCTCCGTCGTCCTGACGTTCGAGCCCCATCCGCTCAAGTTCCTCGCGCCGAAATACGCTCCGCGGTTGATCCTGTCGCGCAAGGACAAATTGGCGCTGTTGCGGCGCGTGGGCGTCGATTGCGTGGTGATCCAGCGTTTCACGCCGAGTTTCTGTGCCGTGCCGGCCCATGAATTCGTGAACCGCTATCTGGCCGGCCTCGGAGTCGAGGCCCTTTGGGTGGGCGAGGATTTCCGCTTCGGCAGGGACCGAGCCGGCACCGTCCGCGATCTGATGCAATGGGGGCCGGCCGCGGGGATGGAAGTGAGGGTCATCGAGCCGGTCGCGGAGTCCGAACATGCCATCAGCAGCAGCCGTATACGCGCGTTGCTCGAAGGAGGGCGGGTAGAGGTCGCCCGGGCCCAGCTCGGACGCAGCCATTTCATCGAGGGAACGGTGGTGCGGGGGCATCAGCGGGGCCGGGAGATCGGCTTTCCCACCGCCAACGTGCACAGCAGGACGGAGGTCGTGCCGGCCAACGGGATCTACGCCACCGTGGTCGAGACGGATGGGCGGCGGTTGCCCAGCGTCACCAGCGTCGGGGTGAATCCGACGTTCGGCACGGGACCCCGAACCATCGAGAGCTACATTCTGGATTTCGACGAGGACTTGTACGGTCGCCGGCTGCGTGTGTTTTTCGTGGAAAGGCTCAGGGAAGAGCGTAACTTCCCTTCGGTGGACCAACTCGTCCGGCAGATCGAGGACGACGTCGTCCTGGCCCGCCGGGTTTTGCGCCGTGCCGGCCCCGACGGCACTGCCGTGCCCTGCTTGACAAAGCCGGCTGCATCACCTAGTATATAGCCAACGTCTGGCAACGACGTGATCCAGTCTGGCGTGATTCCAGTCTGAAGTGACCCATTTCCGGCCCAATCCGCTTTATCACATTACATCCCAGGCCCGTTTTATACGGTAGAGAGTCGGTTTGCCCGCTATGCGGGTGATGCTCGCCCCCCTCGACGGATGACCCGGCAGCTTAATTGAAAGGAAGTTCCATGGCTAACGTTCGGACGCGCTCCGCAGCGGCGGAAAGCGACACCACGGCAGACTCCGCACCTACCCACCGCAGAAACCGGCCCGCTCCCGCTCCCGCACCCGACCCCGTGCATCAGAACGGCTTGAACCTGAGCTCGCTCAAGTCCAAGAAGATCGCCGAGCTGGCCAACATCGGCAAGGGCTTCAGCATCGAGAGCGCGGGGAACATGCGGCGGCAGGATCTGATATTCGCGATCCTGCAGGCACAGACCGAGAAGAACGGTTACGTGTACGGTGAGGGCGTGCTGGAAACCCTGCCCGACGGTTTCGGCTTCCTGCGCGCGCCGGACTACAACTACCTCCCCGGCCCCGACGACATCTACGTTTCACCGAGCCAGATCCGCCGTTTCGGCTTGCATACGGGCGACATCATCTCCGGCCAGATTCGTCCGCCGAAGGACGGCGAGCGGTATTTCGCCCTGTTGAAGGTGGAGAGCATCAACAACGGCGATCCGGACAACGTGCGGGACAAGATCCTCTTCGACAACCTGACTCCACTCTATCCCGAAGAGCGCATCAGTCTGGAGCACGACCCGGAAGAATACACGACCCGCTTCATCGACTTGCTGACGCCCATCGGAATGGGTCAGCGCGGGCTGGTGGTGGCGGCGCCGCGCACGGGCAAGACCATGATGCTGCAGAACATGGCGAAGGCCATCGCCCACAACCATCCGGACGCGGTCCTCATCGTCCTGCTCATCGACGAACGCCCCGAGGAGGTCACCGACATGCAGCGGTCGGTGATCGGAGAGGTGGTGAGTTCCACCTTCGACGAGCCCGCGACGCGCCACGTGCAGGTGGCGGAGATGGTCATCGAGAAGGCCAAACGGCTCGTGGAGCACGGTAAGGACGTCATCATCCTCCTCGACAGCATCACGCGCCTGGCCAGAGCCTACAACACGGTGGTGCCGCCGAGCGGCAAGATCCTCTCCGGCGGCGTCGATTCCAACGCGCTGCACAAGCCGAAGAAGTTCTTCGGCGCGGCCCGCAACATCGAGGACGGCGGCAGCCTCACCATCATCGCCACCGCGCTGATCGATACGGGAAGCCGCATGGACGAGGTCATCTTCGAGGAGTTCAAGGGAACCGGCAACATGGAAATCAACCTCGACCGCAGGCTGATGGACAAGCGCGTGTTCCCGGCCGTGGACATCAACAAGTCCGGCACCCGCAAGGAAGAGCTGCTGATCCCGAAGGAGGATCTCAACCGCATCTGGATCCTGCGCAAGGTGCTGTCCCAGCTCAACGTCGTGGATGCCATGGAGTTTCTCATCGACAAGCTGCGCGGGACCAAGGACAACAAGGAATTCCTGGAATCCATGAACACCTAGTGTCGTGTCGGGAAGCCGGGCGCCCGGTATTCCCTTGCGTGGCCGTACCAATTTTGTTAATAGCCCTTCGTGTTTTTCGCCATCCCGGTGGCTTGGGCGCGGTCGCCGGGGCAGTCACCTCAACCCACTGGTTAACGCGAGAGAGAAGAGTATGTTGACGTACGTATCATTCGAGGTTTCGGCACCATGACAGAAATATCCATGAAGCAGCTGCTGGAAGCCGGGGTCCATTTCGGGCACCAGACCAGTCGCTGGAATCCCAAGATGAAGCCCTACATCTTCGGGGCGCGCAACGGGATTCACATCATCGACCTCCAGCAGACGGTGAAGATGGTCAAGGACGTATGCACCCAGGTGCGCGACTTGATCACGGCCGGAGGCCACATTCTTTTCGTGGGCACCAAGAAGCAGGCGCAGGACTCGGTGAGGGAAGAAGCCGAGCGCTGCGGCATGTCCTTTGTCCACCATCGTTGGCTGGGCGGCACGTTGACGAACTTCCAGACCGTGCGGCAAAGCATCGACCGCCTCAAGAAACTCGAGGAGATGGCCAACGATCCCAAGATCGTCGAGGCCCTCACCAAGAAGGAATTGCTTGCCCACAGCCGCGAGCGCGCCAAGCTGGAGCGCGCCCTGGGCGGCATCAAGGACATCAAGAAGCTGCCGGACGCGGTGTTCATCATCGATCCCGGGCATGAAGCCATCGCTGTGCGCGAGGCGCGCAAGCTCGGCATCAAGGTGATCGCGATCGTCGACACCGACTGCGACCCGGATCTTGTGGACTACAAGATTCCCGGCAACGACGACGCCATACGCGCGATCCGGCTGTTCTGCAGCCTGATGGCCGAGGCCGTGAGGGATGGCCAGGCGCTCGGTGACCAGGCGCGCATGGAGGCGGAAGTCGCAAAGGCCGAAGCCGCGCAGGCCGAAGCCGCGCAGGCCGAAGCCGCGCAGGCCGAAGCCGCGCAGGCCGAAGCCGCACAAGCCGAAGCCGCACAGGCCGAAGCCGCACAGGCCGAGGAAGCGGAGCAAGGCGGGCCGGTCGAAGGCGGAGCGGCCACCGAATCCGCGGCGGGCGAAGCGGTAGCGGAGAAGGACCCGGAAGCAGCGCAGGCGCAAGCACCCGCCGAACCGGGCGCGACGGAACCAGCGGCTGCTACCGCTGCCCCGGCGGCCGCCCCCGAATCGGCGCCGGCCGCGGCAACGGAAGTCAAGGAGAATGCGGACGCATAGAAGTCCACGGACGCTACCGTGGCGGGGAGTTGAGAGAGCATGGCCATCGACGCGAGTCTAGTCAAACAGTTACGGGACAAAACCGGCGCGGGTTTCATGGACTGCAAGAAGGCCCTCCTGGAATGCGAGGGTGACTTCGAGAAGTCCGTGGACCATCTGCGGGCGAAAGGGCTTGCAATGGCGGCGCGCAAGGCCGAGCGCGAGGCCAGCGAAGGTCTGGTGGGTGCGTACATCCACGGCGGCAGCAAGATCGGGGTTCTGCTGGAAGTGAACTGCGAGACCGATTTCGTGGCTCGGACGGAGGAGTTCCAGGCCCTGGTCAAGGACCTCGCGATGCAGGTCGCCGCGGCGAACCCGCGTTGCGTGCAGCGTGAGGACGTCGGCGAAGAGGAGCTGGAGCGGGAGCGATCCATTTACCGGCAGCAGGCCGCCGAGCTCAACAAGCCCGCGGCCGTGCTGGACAAGATCGTCGACGGCAAGATGGAGCGCTTCTACGAGGATGCCTGCCTCATGGAGCAGGCCTACATCAAGGAACCCACCCGCCGCGTGAAGGACCTGATCCAGGACGCCGTCGCGCGCTTGGGGGAGAACATCCGCATTCGGCGTTTCGTTCGCTACACGGTCGGCGACGGCACGAAGGACTAGTGTCCTGCGTCTAGCAGCCCTGGCAGGTTCCCATCGAATGACGGACGCGGAGTTGAGATACAAGCGAGTCATTCTGAAGATCACGGGAGAGGTTCTCGCGGGAGAACGCCAGTACGGCATCGATCCAGCCACCGTCGCGCGGTTCGTGGAGGAGATTCGGGAGGTCCACGAACTGGGCTGTGAGATCGCCTTGGTCATCGGCGGCGGCAACATCCTGCGCGGCGCCGAGGCGAGCGAACATGGCATCGACCGCGCCAGCGCCGACTACATGGGCATGCTGGCCACGGTCATCAACAGCATCGCGCTGCAGGACGCGCTCGAAAAGATCGGCGTCTCGACGCGCGTGATGTCCGCCATCGAGATGCGGCAGGTGGCCGAGCTGTACATTCGCCGGCGCGCCGTGCGGCACTTGGAGAAGGGCCGGGTGGTCATACTGGCGGGCGGCACCGGCAACCCCTTCTTCACCACGGACACGACCGCGAGCCTGCGCGCCATGGAAGTGGGCGCCGAGGTGATCCTGAAGGCCACCAAGGTGCGCGGCGTGTACGACACCGATCCGCTGAAGAACCACGAGGCGAAGCTCTTCCGCGAGTTGACCCACATGGAGGTGCTCAGCAAGGAGCTCAAGGTCATGGACTCCACCGCCATCTCGCTCTGCATGGACAACCGTCTTCCCATCATCGTCTTCAACGTCATGGAGCGGGGCAACATACGCAAGGTGGTGGGCGGCCAGCCCATCGGCACCTTGGTGAGCATGGGAGACCGGCAATCCGGCACGGGCCCGCAGGTGTGACAGATGGACGACGTCTTCTTTCAAGTTTTTCAGGACGACCTGGACAAGACCATGGAGGCCATGCGCCGGGAGTTGGGACGAGTGCGCACGGGCAGGGCTTCGGCCTCTCTCTTCGACGGGGTCGTGGTGGAATACTACGGCACCCAGACCCCGTTGAACCAGATCGCCACCGTCGCCGTCCCCGAGCCTCGGCTGGTGACGATCCAGGCGTACGACCGCAGTGCCATCGCCGGCATCGAAAGAGCCATTCTCAAGGCCGATCTCGGCCTCACCCCCGCCAACGACGGCCAGCTCATCCGGGTGCCGATCCCGGAGCTCAGCGAGGAGCGGCGCAAGGAACTGGTGAAGCAGGTGCGCAAGACCGCCGAGGAGTACCGGGTCTCCGTGCGCAACCATCGACGCGCCGCCATCGAAGAGCTGAAGTCGATGCAGAAGGGCAAGGAGATCACCGAGGACGAGGTCAAGCAGGGCCAGGAGCGCATCCAGAAGATCACCACGGACTTCGTCGGCAAGGTGGACGGATTCCTCAAGGTCAAGGAAGAGGAGATCATGGAGGTCTAGCGCGGCCTTGGCGCTACCTTTAGGGTCTTCGGAATGAATCTCCACGGGCTGGAAAAGAGCCGGCTTCCCACTCATGTCGCGATCATCATGGACGGCAATGGACGCTGGGCCAGGCTGCGCGGCAAGAGTCGTCTGGAGGGCCATCGGGAAGGTACCGAAGCGGTTCGTGCCACGGTGGAATTAAGCCGCGACCTGGGCATCCGCTACCTTTCGCTGTACGCGTTCTCCTCGGAAAACTGGAACCGCCCGCACGATGAGGTGGAGGGGTTGATGGCGTTGCTGGAGAGCTACCTGGAGTGCGAGCAGGAGCGCATGATGCGCGAGGGCATCCGGCTCATGGCCATCGGTGACCGCCAACGCCTGCCCGCGTCCGTGCGCCGGGTGCTCGACCGGAGCGAGGAACTCACACGCCACAACACCGCCATCACCGTCATCCTGGCGTTGAGCTACAGCGGCCGTGACGACATCGTCAGGGCGGTCCGGGACATCGCCCGCAAGGTCAAGGAAGGGGAGTACGACCTGCCCGAAATCGACGAATCCCTGGTGGCGGCCCATACGGAGACCGGGTGCATACCCGATCCGGACCTCTTGATCCGCACCAGCGGGGAGATGCGCATCAGCAACTTCTTCCTTTGGCAGATACCCTACACGGAGCTCTACATCACCCCGACGCTGTGGCCCGATTTCTCCGAGCGTCGGTACGTCGAGGCGTTGCTGGAGTTTCAGAGGCGCAAGCGTCGGTTCGGCAAGACCGACGAGCAGCTCTTTCGGGGTTGACGCGGGGACGTTTCCATGGAGTTTCGCAGATGCGCGCCCGCGTACTGACCGCACTGGTCGGAATCCCCTTCGTCGTCGGCATCGTGGTCGCGGACCGCGTCTGGCTGTTCGCGCTTTTCGTCGAAGCCCTCTCGCTCGTTGCCCTTCACGAATACTTTCGCATGGTCTTCCCGGCCCACCGGGAGGTGCGTCTCACCGGGGTGGCGGCGGGCATGCTGCTTTCCCTCACCCTGGTGGCGCCCGGTCTCTCGAGCTTGCTGCCGCTGATCGTGACGCTCCTGTTCGCCGCGTTCGTCTTTATCGGAGGCGTGGCGGAGGAACGCTACCGCAACCTCGGCCTGGCGCTGGCGGGCGCCTTCTACCTGGGTTACCTGTTCCCCCACTTCATCGTCCTTTACCGCGGCGGCTACGAGTGGGTGTTGTGGCTGTTGATCGTGGTGTTCTGCAGTGACAGCGCCGCCTACTTCGCCGGTGTGGCCGTGGGCCGGAGAAAGTTGTATCCTTCGGTCAGTCCGGGAAAGACGGTGGAGGGCGCGATCGCCGGCACCGTGGCGGGCGCACTGGCCGGATGGGCGTGCGGCGCGTGGCTGTTGGCGTTGCCGTTGGCGCACCTGCTTTGGCTTTCCCCGGCGATTGCCGTCATCGCGCAGGTCGGCGACCTGTTCGAGTCGCTCATCAAACGCGGGTTCGCCGCCAAGGACTCGGGCGCCATCCTGCCGGGTCACGGCGGCCTCATGGACCGGCTTGACAGCCTCGTCTTTCCAGGCGTCCTGAGCACCTACTGTCTGCGGTTGCTTTAAGATGAAGCGTATCGTCATCCTCGGTTCCACCGGGACCATCGGGGTCAACGCCCTCGACGTCATCCGCACGTTCAAGCGCCGGTTCAAGGTCAGCGGACTCGTGGCCGGACGCAACCTGGAGCTGTTGGCGGAGCAGGTCGCGGAGTTCTCCCCGCGCATCGTCAGCGTCCGCGAACACGGTGACGTGGATGCGTTGCGCAAGCTCATCGGACGGCGCCGGACCGAGATCGTGTACGGCGAGGACGGGGCCGTGGCCGCGGCCACCGAGCCCACCGCGGACTTCGTGCTCGCGGCCATCGTGGGCGGCGCCGGGCTCGTGCCCACGTTCGCCGCGGTACAGGCGGGCAAGGACGTAGGGCTCGCCAACAAGGAAGCCCTGGTGATGTCCGGGGAACTCTTCGTGCGCGAGGCGCGCAAGCGGGGGGTGCGCCTCCTGCCGGTGGACAGTGAACACAGCGCGGTGTTCCAGTGCCTCGAAGGGAACCGCCGGAAAGACGTGGACAAGATCATCCTCACCGCCTCGGGCGGCCCGTTCCTGCGCACGCCGCTCGGCCGACTGCCCGACGCTACCGTCGATGAGGCGCTGGACCACCCCACGTGGAAGATGGGTCCCAAGATCACCATCGATTCCGCCACCATGATGAACAAGGGACTGGAGGTCATCGAGGCGCGCTGGCTGTTCGGCCTGCCCGCGGAGCGCGTGGAGGTGATGATCCATCCCCAGAGCATCGTTCACTCCATGGTGCGCTACCGCGACGGGGCGGTCATGGCGCAGCTCGGAATACCCGACATGCGCATCCCCATCGCCTATGCGCTGTCCTACCCTGAACGGCTCGACACCGGGCTGGCACCGCTCGACCTGACCCACGGCGGCCAACTCACGTTCCTGGACGTGGAAGGCCCGCGCTACCCCGCCCTGGACATCGCCTACGGCGCGCTCGCCCGGGGAGGCACCGTCCCGCCCGTTCTCAACGCCGCCAACGAGGTGGCGGTGTCGGCGTTCCTGGACGGACGCATCGGTTTCCGCCGCATCCACGAGATCAGTCGGGAGACCATCGCCTCGCATGATCCGGTCAAGCCGCGCCGTCTGGAACAGGTCCTGGAGGCCGACCGCTGGGCACGGGCGTTCGCCGAGGACCTCGTGCAACGCAACGGGTTGGCGCATTGATCGACATCATCTACATGATCGTCGCCGCGGTGGTGGCATTCGGCGCGCTCGTGTTCCTCCACGAGCTCGGACACTTCCTCGTGGCCAAGAAGGCCGGCGTGGGCGTGCTCACCTTCTCCATCGGCTTCGGCCCCAAGGTCCTGGTGCGACGCTACGGCGAAACGGAATACTGCATCAGCGCCTTTCCGTTGGGGGGGTACGTCCGGATGATGGGGGAGGACCCGAGCGACGAGGTGCTCGACCCGGACCCGGACCGGTCCTTTTCCCAGCGAAGCCTGACGGCCCGCGCCGCCATCGTCGCGGCCGGCCCGGTCGCGAACTTCATCCTGGCCGTGGCCGTGTTCCTGCTGGTCTTCGTCATATTCGGCGTCCCTTACCGCACGGCGGAGATCGGCGGCGTCCAGGCGGATTCGCCCGCGGCCGCGGCCGGACTCGAGGCCGGCGACCGTGTCGTGACGGCCGGCGACCGCCCCATCCGTTCGTGGGATGGGTTGTCGCGCGCGGTCCGGGAGAGCGGCGGCCGCGCGTTGGAGCTGGGGGTGGCACGCGACGGACGGGAGTTCATGGTTTCGCTGCGCCCCACCCTGGGAGAGACGCAAAACCTTCTGGGCGAGACCGAGGATGTGTGGCTCATCGGCATCCAGAGCGCCGGCACGGTGGAGGTGGACCGGCCCAACCCGCTGACCGCGGGATGGCTGGCGGTGACGCGTACCGTGGAGATGACGCTGCTCACCTTCGAAGTGCTGGTCAAGATGGTGGTGGGCCGGGTGGACTCCACGAATCTCGGCGGCCCGTTGATGATCGCGCAGGTGGCGGGGGAGCAGGCCCAGCGCGGGCTCGCCAACTACCTGTTCCTCGTGGCGCTCCTGAGCGTCAACCTCGGCGTCCTCAACCTGCTGCCCATTCCCATGCTGGACGGCGGACACCTGCTGTTCTTCCTCATCGAGGCCGTGCGCGGAAAGCCCCTGGGGGTCAGGCAGCGGGAACGGGCGCAGCAGTTCGGTCTGGTGCTGCTGCTGTTCGTCATGGTCTACGCGTTCTATAACGATCTGGCGCGGCTTTTCGGCTGAGCGTGGCGCCCATGAGAGTACTCGGACTCGACACTTCGACGGCACTCCTGAGCGCCGCCGTTCTGGACGGCGGCGCACTGGCGGCCGAACGCACGCGGGAGTCGTTGCGGTCGCGGGACCGGCGCCCGGGCCGTTCGAACCACGCGGAAGGACTGCTTCCGCTCGTCGCGGAGGTGCTGGACGCCGCCGGGACGGAATTCTCGAGCCTCTCGCTCGTAGGCGTGGCCGTGGGACCCGGTACCTTTACCGGGCTGCGCATCGGCATCAGCACGGCCAAGGGGCTGGTGTACGGCTCGGACATCCCGGTGGTCGGCGTGCGCACGCTGGAGGCCTCGGCTTACCGGGTGGCGCCGGCGGAAGAGCCCGTTTTCGTCTGCCCCATGGTGGACGCGCGCAAGGGCGAGGTCTACGCTTCCCTCTTCCGGCGCACGGCCGCGGCCTGCGAGTGCCTGATGGAGGATTCCCTGGCGGCGCCGGAGGAAATGGTCCGGTGCGTGGAGTCCGCGGCGGCGGGTTCATGCCTGTACCTGGGGAGCGGCGCCATGACCTACGCCGAGGTGATCATGCGGTGCGCGGGCGCGGGTCGCGCCTCGGTGAGTGACGGTAGCGAATTTCCCGCCGTCGCCGGCGCCGTAGCGCGCATCGCCGAAGCGAGATTTCGCGCCGCGCCGGAGACCGCGGCCGCTTCGCTGGCGCCTCATTATATCCGCCCCCCCGACGCGCTGCCGAGCGCCGTCCGAGGCGGTGCGAAGTAGTCCTCGCGCACGTTCCGGCGGTCCGGTTCGCATTGACAAAGATGCGGCCGTTGGATAAGTTTCGTAGTTTGCCCGAAACTCTCGATCAGGAGGTTGCGACATGGAGGAAAGAGAGGAGCAGATGATTGCTTCTGTCTTGGACAAGGACCCCGAACTGCGAAAATTCTACGAAGAACATCTCGAATACGAGCGCTTGCTGGGGAACTTGCACGACAAGGGTTACCTGTCGCCCGAAGAGGAGATGGAAAAGAAGCGTATCCAGAAACTGAAGCTCGTCGGCAAGGACAAGATCATGCAGATTCTTGGCAAGTACAAGTCGGCGAGCTGAGGGGAGAAAACGATGAAGTTGACCGGGTCGGAAATATTTGTGGAGTCGCTCAAGTGCGAGGGAGTCAAAACCATTTTCGGTATCCCTGGCGGAGTGGTCCTCAAGCTGTTTGACGTCCTGCACCAGCAGAAAGACGTCGAGGTTGTCCTGACCCGGCACGAGCAGGGCGCGATACACATGGCCGAGGGGTACGGCAAGGCCACGGGCAAGGCGGGCGTGGCGCTGGTGACCTCGGGGCCGGGCATGACCAACATCGTCACCGGACTGGCGGACGCCATGATGGATTCGGTGCCGCTGGTGGCGTTCACCGGGCAGGTCCCCACCAGCCTCATCGGCAACGACGCTTTCCAGGAGGCGGACAACATCGGCATCAGCCGTCCCTGCACCAAGCACAACGTGCTGGTGAAGGACGTCAAGGACCTCGCCACCGTCATCAAGGAGGCGTTCTACATCGCCAACACCGGCCGTCCCGGCCCGGTCCTGGTCGACATCCCCAAGGACGTCACCACGGAGTCCGCCGAGTTCCATTACCCGGACAAGGTTTCCCTCCGGGGCTACCGTCCGACGGTTTCCGGCAACCGCTTCCAGATCAAGCAGGCCGCCGGCGAGATCCTCAAGGCCAAGCGGCCGGTGATCTACGTGGGCGGCGGCGCGGTGTTCTCGGGCGCATCCAACGAGGTGCGCGAGCTGGCCGACCTGACGCAGATTCCGGTGACCATGACGGTGATGGGCCTGGGCTCGTTCCCCGGCACCCATCCGCTGTGCATGGGCATGCTGGGCATGCACGGCACCTATTGCGCCAACATGGCCATGCACGAGGCCGATCTCCTCATCGCCGTGGGCGCCCGCTTCGACGACCGCGTGACCGGCAAGCTGTCCGAGTTCTCGCCACGCGCGCGGGTCATCCACATCGACATCGACCCCACGTCGATCAAGAAGAATGTCCACGCGCACATCCCCATCGTGGGCGACGTCAAGGTGGTGCTGAAGGAGCTGGTGCAGGTGCTGAGCTCCATGGACGGCAATCCCGCCAGCGTCAAGGCGCAGCGCCGGCCGTGGCTCAAGCAGGTGAACGCCTGGTCCGCCGAGCATCCGCTGGCGTACCAGCAGGAGGGCAAAAAGGAGACCAAGCCGCAGTACGTCATCGACAGGGCGTACGAACTCACGAAGCACAAGGCCATCGTCGTCACCGACGTGGGCCAGCACCAGATGTGGGCGGCGCAGTACTTCAAGAGCGGCCTCCAGCGCACCTTCCTGACCTCGGGCGGGCTCGGCACCATGGGCTTCGGGTTTCCCGCCGCGTTGGGCGCGCAGAAGGCCTTTCCCAACAAGACCGTGCTGTGCATCACCAGCGAGGGCAGCTTCCAGATGAATCCCCAGGAGCTGGCGGTGGCGGCCATCCACAAGTTGCCGGTGAAGATCATCCTGCTCAACAACCAGTTCCACGGGATGGTGCGGCAGTGGCAGGATCTCTTCTACGAAGGGCGCTACGCTTCCAGCGACCTGGGCAATGTCCCCGACTTCGTCAAGCTCGCCGACGCCTACGGCATCCTGGGGCTCCGCTCCGAGGGCCCCGCGGACGTCGAGGCGGTGCTGAAGGAGGGATTCAAGCACAAGGGTCCGGTGCTGATGGACTTCGTCATCGACCGGTTCGAGAACTGTTATCCGATGATCCCCGCCGGCGGCGCCCAACACGAGATGATGCTGGAGGACCCGCCGCAACTGAAGACCGGGCGCAAGCCTTCGCGGAAAAAGGGAGAGGATGCGGACGCCGTTCTGCCGGCGTAAGGGTTCGGCGTAAGGGTTCGGCGTAAGGGTTGCGTGCATGGAACATGTGATATCGGTGCTGGTCGAGAATAACCCGGGTGTGCTCGCTCGCGTGGCGGGCCTGTTCAGCGCCCGCGGCTACAATATCGAAAGCCTCTCCGTGGCGCCCACGCCGGACGCCACGGTATCCATGATCACGGTGGTGACCTCGGGGGACGAGATCATCATCGAGCAGATCATGAAGCAGCTCAACAAGGTCATCGAGGTCCTCAAGGTCGTCGACCTGACCGAAGAGGATCACCTCGAGCGGGAAACCGCGCTCATCAAGATCTTCACCAAGCAGGGACAACAGCGGGACGAAGCCATCCGGATCGCGGAGGTCTTCCGCGCCAACATCGTCGACTCGACCCCGCAGACCTACACGCTCGAGGTGTCGGGAGACGCCGGCAAGATCCAGGCCGTCATCGATCGCCTGAAGCCCATGGGCATCAAGGAGATCGTCCGCACCGGACGGATCGCCATCGCGCGCGACGCCCTGTAAGGGCGGAGTCACGGTCCTTGCGCCGACCGGCGCCAACCAGGGAGGTTAGTCATGCAAGTCTATTATGACCAGGACGCGGATCTGGCCCGGATCCGCGACCGCAAGGTCACCGTGCTGGGTTACGGCAGCCAGGGACACGCGCACGCCACCAATCTGCGCGACTCCGGCGTCGACGTGGTGGTGGGCCTGCGGCGCGACAGCGCCTCCTGGGCCAAGGCGGCGGACGCGGGTCTCACGGTGATGGAGACGGCGGAGGCGACGGCGGCGGGAGACGTGGTGATGGTGCTGTTGCCGGACGAGCTCCAGGGAGGCGTCTACCAGGAGGTCATCCAGCCCAATCTCAAGCCCGGGAACTACATGGCCTTCGGCCACGGCTTCAACATCCACTTCAAGCGCGTGGTGCCGCCCCCCGACGTGAACGTCTTCATGGTGGCGCCCAAGGGTCCCGGCCACCTGGTTCGCAGCGAGTTCGAGCGCGGCCGGGGCGTGCCGTGCCTGCTGGCGATTCACCAGGATCCGTCCGGCGACACCCGCGACGTGGGTCTGGCCTACGCCGCGGCCATCGGCGGGGCCCGCGCCGCGGTCATCGAGACCACCTTCAAGGACGAGACGGAAACCGATCTCTTCGGCGAGCAGACGGTACTGTGCGGCGGCCTCACGTCGCTGATCCAGGCGGGTTACGAGACCCTGGTGGAGGCGGGCTATCCCCCGGAGATGGCCTATTTCGAGTGCTGCCACGAGGTCAAGCTCATCGTCGACCTGATCTACGAGGGTGGACTGGCCAACATGCGCTACTCCGTCAGCAACACCGCGGAGTACGGCGATCTCACGCGCGGGAGCCGCATCGTCGACGACGGGACGCGCAAGGTCATGAAGGAAATCCTGGCGGACATCCAGTCCGGCAAGTTCGCCGACGAGTGGATGAACGAGCACCGCGCCGGCTCGCCCCGGTTCAACGACTTGCGTCAGGCTTCCCGGAGCCATCCCATCGAGAAGGTGGGCGAGCAGCTCCGCTCCATGATGCCCTGGCTGGCGGAGAACCGGCTGGTGGACAAGAGCCGGAACTGATCCGGCGTTCCTGACGCACGGCCTCCAGGCAGGCCGCGCGGGGACACTCCCATCGGAATCGCACGAGAAGGCTACCGGTTCGTTTTCACGGCCCTGGGCCTGGCGGCCGCGGCCCTTGTCATAGGCTGGACGGCGGCCGCCGTGGCGTTGCTCGCGGTGGCCGCGGCCGTGGCGGGGTTCTTTCGCGACCCCGCGCGGGTGACGCCCGGCGGTGATGGGCTCGTGGTCTCCCCGGCCGACGGCAAGGTCGTGGAAGTCGACGACGGAGACCCCGCGGGCCGCAGGATCAGCATCTTTCTTTCCCCTCTGGACGTGCATATCAATCGCGTGCCGTTGGACGCGCGGGTGGCGGCCGTGCGCTATCAGGCAGGCCGTTTCCTGGCCGCGTACAAGGGCAAGGCATCGGAGGAGAACGAGCGCAACGCGGTGGAGCTCACGGATGCCGCGGGCCGGACCGTCCGCGTCGTGCAGATCGCCGGCTTCCTCGCGCGCCGCATCGTTTGCGACGTCGGCCGCGGTGATTCGTTGAAACGGGGCGAGCGCTTTGGCATGATCATGTTCGGTTCGCGCGTGGACCTGCACCTGCCCGCGGACGCCACGGTCGCGGTGCGGCCCGGCGAGCGCGTCCGCGGCGGCGAGACCATCGTGGCGCGGCTTTGATCGTGGTTGGCATGGAAGACCCCGAGAACACCGCCGAGAAGACCGAAACGCCGCTCCGGAGAGTCCGTCTCATCTCACGCGGGAAGATGGGCCGCCGGCGGCTCAAGCGCCGGGGGCCGTCCACCCGGCCGCGGCGGGCGATCTTCCTGCTGCCGAGCCTGTTCACCGCGGGCAATCTCTTCTGCGGCGTGTTCGCCATTTTTTTCGCCATCCAGGGGGACTACGCCCAGGCGGCCCTGTGGATCCTGGCGGCGCACGTGCTGGACGGCGTCGACGGCGCGGTGGCGCGCCTCACCCACACCACCAGCCAGTTCGGCGTGGAGTTCGATTCGCTGGCGGACGTGGTTTCCTTCGGCGTCGCGCCGGCGGTGCTGGTGTACGTGTTCGCGCTGGCGTCCTGGGGGCCCTGGGGCGGTGTCGCGCCGGCGCTGTTCGCCGTGTGCGGGGCGTTGCGGCTGGCGCGCTTCAACGTGCAGACCCTGACCGCGGAGAAGAGCTACTTCACGGGCCTGCCCATTCCCGCCGCGGCCGCCATGGTCGCCGCCACCCTGTTCATCTTCCTGATGCTGGGACTCGAGAGTTCAGCCGGCATGCCCGTCGCCTTCATCGCCGTCACCTGCGTACTGGCGGCCCTGATGGTCAGCAACTTCCGCTACCCGAGCCTGAAGCAGCACCACTTCAAGAGGCGCAGCACCATTTGGTTGTTGCTTTCCGCGTTGGCAGTCGTTATACTCACAATCGCTATGTGGCAGATCGTGCTGTTCACAGCGTTGTTGCTGTACACGTTATCCGGGCCCTTACTATGGTTACTCGCCGTGCGGAAGCGACGGAGGGAGACGCAGGTACTCATACAAGCCTGAAGTAGCGAATCCCAGCTTGCATCACCGAAACTCCCGCCCTCCGCGGGAGTTTTTTTTTGAGGAGGAAGACCATGGGCGCCAAGAACGTTGTGAACATTTTTGATACCACCTTGAGGGACGGCGAGCAGTCCCCCGGGGCGAGCATGAACATCGAGGAGAAGGTCCTCATCGCGCGTCAGCTCGACAAGCTGGGAGTGGACGTCATCGAGGCGGGCTTCGCCGCGTCGTCTCCCGGAGACTTCGAGTCTGTGGTGCAGGTGTGCAAGGCGGTCAAGCGGCCCATCGTGCTGAGTCTGGCGCGGGCGCAGCTCGGCGACATCCGCAAGGCGGCCAAGGCGGTGGACGGAGCGCGCAGGCCCGGTCTCCATACCTTCATCGCCACCTCCGACATCCACATGAAACACAAGCTGCGCATGTCCCGGGACGAGGTGATGGAGTCTGTGGGCACGGCGGTGGCCTATGCCCGGCGCTACCTCGACTACGTCGAGTTCTCGGCCGAAGACGCCTCGCGCAGTGAGCGGGACTTCCTGGTGGAGGTCTTCAGCGAGGCCATCCGCGCGGGAGCGAAGACCCTCAACATTCCCGACACCACGGGCTACGCGATCCCGTCGGAGTTCGGTGAGCTCGTGCGCTACCTGATCGAGAACACCGAGGGTTCGGAAAACGTCACCTGGAGCGCCCACTGTCACAACGACCTGGGCCTGGCCGTGGCCAACTCGCTGGCCGCCGTGGCCAACGGCGCCCGGCAGGTGGAGTGTACGGTGAACGGCATCGGCGAGCGCGCCGGCAACACCTCGCTGGAGGAGGTGGTGATGGCGCTCAAGACGCGCCAGCCGGTGTTCGGTCTCGACACGAACATCCACACCGAGCAGATCTATCCGACGTCACGCCTGCTCTCCCAGGTCACCGGCATCACGGTGCCCCTCAACAAGCCCATCGTCGGCGACAACGCCTTCGCCCACGAGGCCGGCATTCACCAGGACGGCGTCCTCAAGCAGAAGCTCACGTACGAGATCATGAAGCCCGAGACCGTCGGCATCACCGGCAACCGGCTGGTGATGGGCAAGCATTCCGGCCGCCACGCCTTCGGCGAGCGGCTGCAGCAGCTCGGGTTCTCCCTCGGCAAGGACGACGTAAACCGCGCCTTCGAGCGCTTCAAGGAGCTGGCGGACAAGAAGAAAGAGGTCTTCGACGAGGACATCGAGGCCCTGGTGGCGGACGAGGTGCTGCGCATCCCGAGCCAGCCCGACCGCTACGAGCTGGTGTACATGAACATCGCGTCGAGTTCGTCCGCGGTGCCGTCGGCCACGGTGCGCATGCGCGTGGACGGCGAGGAGAAGATGGCCCACGACACGGGTGACGGGGTGGTGGATGCGTGTTATAAAGCCATCGCCAAGATCTCCGGCAGCCGCGCGAGGCTGCAACGCTACTCGGTTTCCAGCGTCACCGGCGGCACCGACGCCCAGGGCGAGGTGTCGTGCATGCTGCAGGACAAGGACATCAACATCTCCGGGAAAGGTTCCCACACGGATATCATCATGGCGAGCGCGCTGGCGTACGTGAATGCGTTGAACCGTCTCGACTACCGCAAGCGTCATCGCCAGGCTTCAGTCGAGGGGGGTCCATGAGTCACAAGGTAACGGTGCTTCCGGGCGACGGCATCGGCCCGGAAGTGGTCGCCGAGGCCATGGCGGTGCTGAGCCAGGCCGGCGACATTTTCGGCTTCACCGTCGACGTGGAGGAAGGGCTGGTGGGGGGCGCGTCCATCGACGCCCACGGCAAGCCCTTGACCGACGAGGTGCTGGCCCTGGCCAAGTCCGCCGACGCGGTGGTGCTGGGGGCCATGGGCGGACCCAAGTGGGACGGCCTCGACTACTCCATCCGGCCCGAGCGGGCGCTGCTGGCGCTGCGCCAGGAGCTGGGATTGTTCGCCAACCTGCGGCCGGTGAAGCTGTTCGCGCCGTTGGCGGGGGCTTCGACGCTCAAGCCCGAGGTGGTGGAAGGCACGGATCTCGTCGTCGTGCGGGAACTGACCGGCGGCATCTATTTCGGGCAGCCCAAGGGCGTCACGCAGGAGCCCGACGGCACCGAGCGGGGCTTCAACACGCTGGTCTACACCACCCCGGAGATCGAGCGCATCGCCCGGGTGGCCTTCGACGCGGCGCGCCGCCGGCGCGGCCGGGTGACCTCGGTGGACAAGGCCAACGTGCTGGAATCCACCGAGCTGTGGCGCAAGGTGGTGACGCGCGTGCGCGACGAGGAAGGCTACGGCGACGTGGAGCTCGAGCACGTGCTCGTGGACAACTGCGCCATGCAGCTCATCCGGGATCCCCGGCACTTCGACGTCATCGTCACAACGAACATGTTCGGCGACATCCTGAGCGACGAGGCCGCCATGCTCACCGGTTCCATCGGTATGCTGCCGTCGGCGAGCCTCGGCGGCAAGGTGGGCATGTACGAGCCGGTGCACGGCAGCGCGCCGGACATCACCGGACAGGACAAGGCCAACCCGCTGGCCACCATCCTTACCGTGGCGCTGATGCTGCGCCACTCCTTCGACCAGGGCGCCGCCGCCGACTGCATCGAGCAGGCGGTGGAGCGGGTGCTGGACACGGGTTGCCGCACGCTCGACATCGCGGAGGGCGAGGCCGCGGTGGTGGGCTGCAAGGAGATGGGCGAGCGCGTGCGCCAGGAGATCGCGGCGAGCGCGGCGTAGGTTGTCCCCGGAACCAGGAGGGTTTCAGGCAAGGGAGAGACATGGGCGCTTTCAAGGACAAGGACACGTACAACGTGGCGGTGGTGGGTGCCACCGGCGCGGTGGGCGAGGAGATGCGCAAGATCCTCCAGGAGCGGCAGTTCCCGGTGGACACCCTGCGGCTGCTGGCGTCCGAGCGTTCCGCCGGGCAGCGCCTCGATTTCGGCGGCCGGCAGATCCGGGTGGAGGTGCTGGACGACGACTCCTTCGAGGATATCGACATCGCGCTGTTCTCCGCCGGCGGGTCCGTGAGCGCGCGCTACGCGCCGGCGGCGGTGGACGAGGGCGCCGTGGTCATCGACAACACCAGTTGTTTCCGCATGGACGAAGACGTCCCGCTGGTGGTGCCGGAGGTCAATGCGGAGAAGATCGGCGAGCACGTCCAGCGCGGCATCATCGCCAACCCCAACTGCTCCACCATCCAGATGGTGGTGGCGCTCAAGCCGCTGTACGACGCGGCGGGCATCAGCCGCATCGTTGTGTCCACCTACCAGTCGGTGTCCGGCGCCGGGCGTGAGGCCATGGAGGAGCTCGGCAGGCAGACCGCGGCGCTGTTCAACAGCGGCGACGTGGAATGCGAGAAGTTCCCGCACCAGATCGCGTTCAACTGCATTCCACACATCGATACGTTCCTTCCGGACGGCCACACCAAGGAAGAGCTGAAGATGATCCAGGAGACGCGCAAGATCCTGGACGACCCGGACATCCGCATCAGCGCCACCGCCGTGCGTGTCCCCGTCTTCTGCAGCCACTCGGAGTCCATCAACGTCGAGACCCGCACCAAGCTCACCGCCGGCGACGTCCGCGCGCTCCTGCGGGAAGCGCCCGGCGTGCTGCTCCAGGACGATCCGCAGGCCAACGAATACCCGCTGGCCACCGAGGCCACCGGCAAGGACGCCACCTACGTGGGGCGCGTCCGCGAGGACGACTCCGTGGACAACGGCATCAACCTCTGGGTCGTGGCCGACAACCTGCGCAAGGGCGCCGCCCTCAACGCCGTCCAGATCGCCGAGATCCTGATTCGCGACCACCACTGAACCCGCCGTCTCGACAGGCGTGAGGCCCTCCACGCCACGGATCGCACAGATGCGAAATGGCACCGGCGCGCCGAGTCGTCAGGGCGCGGGGAGGGGTTCTTGTCCATGAATATCCGACTGACCCTCGAATACGACGGCACGCGCTACCGGGGATGGCAGCTCCAGCCCGAGGGGCCGACGATCCAGGGCGTGCTGGAAGAGGCGCTGGCGGTGCTGCTCAAGGAGCCCGTGCGCGTCCACGGTTCCGGGCGCACCGACGCCGGCGTGCACGCGCTGGGGCAGGTGGCGAACTTCTCCTGTCCCGTCGACCGGGACCCGTGGCGCCTCCGGCGCAGCCTCGACGCCCTCACTCCGGACGACATCACGGTCAAGGCGGTGGAGGAGGTGGCGCCTTCCTTCGACGCGCGCCGCGACGCGCGCCGGCGCGTCTACGAGTACCGGCTGTGGAACCACTCTTGGCGGTCCGTGTTCCACGACCGCTACGCGTGGCATGTGTCGCGGCCGTTGGACGTGGACGCCATGCGCGCGGCGCTTCCCGCGCTGGAAGGAGAGCACGACTTCTCCTCGTTCCGCGCCGCCGGCTGCGGCGCGGCCACGCCGGTGCGGCGCGTCTACCGCAACACACTGTTCCAATGGGAGGACCACTGGGTGTACCGTATCGAGGCCACGGGCTATCTGCGCCACATGGTGCGCAACATCGTCGGCACGCTGGTGCAGATAGGGCTGGGGGAGCGGGATGCCGAGGATCTTCCGGAATTGATCGAGAGCCGCGACCGTACGCTGGCCGGCCCCACCGCTCCCGCGCGGGGCCTGTTCCTGACGGAGGTGTGTTACGACGTACGCCGAGGGACGCCTTGCCCGGCCGCAAGGTATCGTATAGAAAGCCCCAATCACTAATGAACCGAAGGTGGCCAAAGGGCCCTAACGGGAGATCGGGAGGTACGCACATGAAAGCAGCACTAGCGATACTATCGGTTGGCGCATTGCTTTTGGCCGGGGCAGGACCTGCCGCCGCGCAAAGCAAGCAGAACATCGCCTGGGGCGGTTCGAATCCGGGCGGTGTGATGTACTACATGGTCGGGGCCGCGGGCACCATCATCTCGGAGAAGCTGCCGCAATACAATATCACCCAGGTGACCACCGGTGGCTCCACCGAGAATGCCAAACGCATCATCAAGGGTGAACTCGACATGGGCATCGTATACGGCGCTCACGTTTTCATGTCGCAGAAACCCGAAGGGCCATTCAAGGGCGGCGCCAAGGGAACGATGTTCCGGGGCATCGCCAAGGCCTACAAGGGTCCGACCTACTTTGTCACCCTTCCCGGTTCGGGGATCAACACGGTCGCCGATTTGAAGGGCAAAAGAGTGGCCCTCGGCCCGCCGGGCTCGGGGACGGTGTTCAACTGCTCCAACATCGCGCGGGCGACAGGCATTCTCAGCAGTCTCAAGCCCAGTATGATGACGTTCGCGGACGCGGGTCGGGCGCTTGCCAATGGGCAGATCGACGCGCTCTGCCAGTCGTCGGCGCCGGCCGCGGCGGTCAAGGAACTGGCGGAGACCAAAGGCGCGGTGGTGCTGCCTTACACGGCGTCGGAAATGAAGGCCATTACTTCCAAGTATCCCTTCTACGTTCCGTCCACCATGCCGGCGACGACCTACAAGGGTGTCCCCGCGCGCGATCTTCCGTTTCTGACCGTTTACTGGGTGGCCCATGAGCGGGTCCCGGCGAAAGCCGTCGAGGACATATTGAACCTGGTCTATCAGGCCGACATCCGCGAGCGGCTCGCCGCCGGCCACAAGGCGTGGAAGCAGATGGAGCCCGACACCAAGAACTTCGAGGCCTTGGGCGTGCCCATGCACCCTGGCGCCATGGCCTACTACAAGTCCAAGGGACTTCAGTAAACACATTCCGACGATTCCGGCGGGCGGCCGCGTGGGATTACCGCGGCCGCCCGTTCCTTCTTCATCGCAAGCCCGGTCGGGCGGAGGAGAATAGACAGGGTGGCAGCCCGGGAGTCTTGGTTTGCCCCGGTCCGGGGTGGGCACCGCACGGTTTCCGGGCCGTTCGCCATTGCCTACGACTTGATCGCGGCCCTGTTTTCCCTCTGGTATCTGTATACGTCGGGGTTCGGCCTGGTCTCGACCGAGACCAACCGTGGGCTCTATCTTCTGTTCACGGCGGTGCTCGTATTCATCCGCTTCCCGGCCCATGCGCGAGCGCCCGGGCACCGGCCCAGCGTCATCGACTGCGTCCTCGTCATCATGGCGGTGGTGTCCATCGGCTATTGGATGGACCAGTACGTGCCTTACGCGATGTTCCGCGTGAGCGATCCCAACCGGTGGGACTTCATCATGGGGATCGCCGCCATCGTCGTGGTGCTGGAAACCAGCCGGCGAGTGCTGGGACCGGCCATTCCGATCATCGCGGCGATCTTTCTCCTGCAGCTCTATTACGGCCCCTACCTGCCTGGGAAACTCAGCCATTCCGGCCTGCCGGTGGACCGCATCATCGAGTTCACGTTCTCCACCCAGGAAGCCATGTTCGGGGTCGTCACGGCGACCTTCGCCACTTTCGTTTTCCCTTTCATGATCTTCGGCGCGTTCCTGGAGCGTAGCGGCGCCGGGACCTTTTTCATGGATCTGGCCGCGGCGCTGACGGGCAAGTGGCGCGGCGGCCCCGCCAAGATCGCCACGGTCAGTTCGGCGTTGTTCGGCTCCATCTCGGGCTCATCGGTGGCCAACGTCGTGGCGTCCGGCGCGTTCACTATCCCGATGATGAAGAAGATCGGCTTCAAACCCCACCACGCGGGGGCCATCGAGGCGATCGCATCCACCGGCGGTCAGATCATGCCGCCTATCATGGGTGCGGGCGTGTTCATTCTGGCGACCCTGACTCAGACCGGCTACCTCCAAATCGCGGTCATGAACGTGATTCCGGCGGTCCTGTTCTTTTTCTTTGTCTTGCTGATGGTCGATCTGGAGGCGGTGCGTACGGGCATCAAGGGCATGCCGGTGGATGAAGTGCCGAACCTCCGGGAGGTGCTGCGCGGGGGCTGGCATTTCTTCATTCCCCTGGTGGTGGTCGTGACGCTGCTGTTCGAGGGGTATTCCCCGGACCTGGGAGCGTTCTGGGGCATTATCTCGGCGATGGCGCTGTCGTGGCTGCGCAGGGATACGGCCATGACACCCCGCGACATCTTCCGGGGCCTGGTATCGGGCGCCCATTCCAACACGTCCGCGGGCGCGGCCATCGGCAGCCTGGGCGTGATTATCGGCGGCATCATTCTTGCGGGTCTGGGACTGAAGTTTTCCGCCGTCCTGGTGGAGTTCGCGGGCGGTAACCTTCTTTTGACGGTGGCCCTGGTTACGGTCATATCCGTGATCATCGGCATGGGCAGCAGCACGACGGGCTCCTACATCATCCTTGCCGTGGTCGCGGCCCCAGCCCTGGTGCAACTCGGTGTGCCGGAGGTGCCGGCCCATCTGGTGGTTTTCTACGCGGCCTGCCTGTCGAATATCACGCCGCCGGTCTGCGTCTCTGCCTTCGCGGGCGCGGCCATTGCCGGCGCGGATCCGATGAAGACCGGTTTCGCGGCCTTGAAGTTCGGCACCACCCTGATGCTGATCCCGTTCAGTTTCGTCTATGTCCCGGAACTGCTGCTGCTAGGCACGGCGCTGGAAATCGCCGCGGCCGCGATCAGCTACCTGCTGGGCTACGCGGCGCTCGCCGTCGCCATTCAGGGCGTCGACTACCTGGCGGGCACCGTCGAACCGTGGCGCAAGACGGTGTTCCTGGCCGCGGCGGCGTGCTTCCTCTTGCCGATGATCTGGTGGCTGAAGGTGGCAGGCGTGGCCCTGCTCGCCGCCGCGTGGGGCCTGCGCGCCCTGGTGCCTGGTCGGACGTAAGGCAACCCGCGCCCCATGCGACCGGGTTTGCCTTTGGGAAGATCGCCGCGAGATGGCGGTAGGGTCTTCGCTTGAATTGGCACCGGCTGCTGGCTATAAATTCCCGCCAAAGGAGAACATGTATCCATGTCCGATCGTACACTCTATGACAAGGTCTGGGACTCCCACGCGGTGACCACGCTGCCCACCGGGCAGACCCAGCTCTTCATCGGCCTGCACCTGGTCCACGAGGTGACCACGCCGCAGGCTTTCGACATGTTGAGGGAGCGCGGCCTTCCCATCGCCTATCCCGAGCGCACCTTCTCCACGGTCGATCACGTGGTCCCGACGGACATGCGTGTCCGGCCCTTTCTCGACGAACAGGCCGAGGCGATGACCGCCGCGCTGGAAAGGAACGTCCGGGAATTCGGCATCGAATTCTACGGCCTCGACAGCGACCGGCAGGGCATCGTCCACGTCATCGGCCCGCAGTTGGGCCTCACCCAGCCGGGGATGACGCTGGCGTGCGGCGACAGCCACACGAGCACCCACGGGGCGTTCGGCACCCTGGCCTTCGGCATCGGCACCAGCCAGGTGCGCGACGTGCTCGCCACGCAGACCCTGGCCATGGACCGTCTCCAGGTGCGGCGCATCAACGTCAACGGCAAGCTCCCCCTGGGAGTGCATGCCAAGGACGTCATCCTCACCATCATCCGGCAGCTCGGCGTCGGCGGCGGCAAGGGCTACGCGTACGAGTACGGCGGCGACGTGCTCGACCGGATGAACATGGACGAGCGCATGACCGTGTGCAACATGAGCATCGAGGGCGGCGCGCTCGTGGGTTACGTCAATCCCGATCAGACCACGTACGATTACGTCCTGGGCCGGCCGTTCGCCCCCAAGGGCGAGTCCTTCGACCGCGCGGTGGCCTATTGGCGCTCCATGGCGTCGGACCCGGACGCGAGCTACGACGATGTCGTGGACATCGACGGCTCGGCCATCGAGCCCACGGTCACCTGGGGCATCAATCCCGGTCAGGCGTTGGGCGTGCTGGAGAACCTGCCGCGCCCCGAGGAGTTGACCGACCCCAAGAGCGTGGAGAAGGCCTACACGCACATGGGTTGGGAGCCGGGCGCGCCGATACTCGGCACTCCCATCGACGTGGCGTTCATCGGTTCGTGCACCAATTCGCGGCTCTCGGACCTGATCGCCGCGGCGCGGGTCGCCGAGGGGCGGAGGGTGGCCGACGGGGTCAAGGCCCTGGTGGTGCCGGGCTCCGCCGACGTCAAGAAGCAGGCCGAGGCCGCGGGCCTCGACCGGGTCTTCACCGAAGCGGGGTTTCAGTGGCGCGAGGCCGGCTGTTCCATGTGCCTGGCCATGAACCCGGACAAGCTCAGCGGCCGGGAGGTGTGCGCCTCTTCGTCCAACCGCAACTTCATCGGGCGCCAGGGGAGCCCGGGAGGGCGCACCCTGCTGATGAGCCCCGCCATGGTGGCCGCCGCCGCCTTGAACGGCAAGGTCGTGGACGTGCGCCAGTACAACTGATCAACGGAACGAGGTCATCATGAACGAGATCAAGCAGGTAGGCGGCAGGGCCGTGGTGGTGCGGGGCCCGGACATCGACACCGACCGCATCGTCCCGGCCCGCTACCTCAAGGAAATCACTTTCAACCGGATGGGCGAGTACCCGTTCTTCGATGAGCGCTACGACGCCGACGGCAACACCGTCGACCACCCGTTCAACGAGGAACGCTTCCAGGGCGCCGAGGTGCTGGTGGTGAACCGCAACTTCGGCTGCGGGTCGTCGCGCGAGCACGCGCCCCAGGCGCTGTACCGGTGGGGCATCCGCGTCGTCATCGGCGAGTCCTTCGGCCCCATCTTCGCCGGCAGCAGCGTGCTGCTGGGCATGCCCACGGTGATGGCGTCGCCCGAGGACGTCGGCAAGCTCATGGCGCTGGTGGAGAGCGACCCCACGGCGGAGCTCACGGTGGACCTGGAAGCCCGCAAGGTGCGGTTGCCCGACGGCAGCGACATCGACCTCGACATCAGCGAAGGCCACCGCAACGCCCTCACCACGGGGACATGGGACTCCACCGCGCTGCTGCTCGACAACATGGACGAGGTCGCGAAAACCTCCGACAAGCTGCCCTACACCAGCGACTTCGAGGGGCCGGCGCCACTTTAGGTTGCCTAGCTCTCCACCTGCGGCATCACCTTCTCCACGAACGTGTCCAGTTGACGCAGGTCGGAGATGGCGAGGCCGATGATCAGGGTCTGCAGGCCGCCGGCGAAGATGCGGTTGATGCCGTCGGCGCAGGCGTCGGCGCTGCCCACGAGCATGTACTTCTCCACGTCCATGCGCACCTTGCCATAGTAGCGGATGAGGTAGTTCTCGCACGCCTCCACAGCCTTGCTCTTGTCGTCGTCGATGGCGATGAAGGTGAGGCCGGCCTTCTCGATGTCGTCGGGGTTGCGCCCGGCGGCGCGGGCGTGGCCGCTGATCTTCTCCCACACCGCGTCGAAGTTGTGCACGGCGTTGCTGCCGCAGATGTAGCCGTCGGCGTACCGGCCCACGCGCTTCAGGACCGGCTCGGCGCCGCCGCCCATCCACACGGGGGGGTGCGGCGACTGCACGGTGTCGGGGCCGAAGCGCGTGCTGTGGAGGTCGAAGAAGCGGCCGTGATGCTCCACTTCCTCCTCGGTCCACAGGCGCTTCATGAGCTTGAGGGATTCTTCCGCCCGGCTGCCGCGGTGCTCCCACGGCACCTCCACCGAGGTGAAGTCGTTCTCGCGGCTGCCGAAGCCGATTCCCAGGGTCACGCGGCCGTTGGACAGGAAGTCGAGGGTGGCCACGGTCTTGGCCAGGAGCGCGGGGTGGCGCAGCGCCGACAACAGCACCGAGGTGCCCAGCCGGACGCGCTCCGTGGCGCCGGCCGCGGCCGCGAGCACGGTCAGGGCTTCCAGGTTGTCGTAGGCGATGCGATCGATGGTCCAGAACGAATGCAGGCCGCCCTCGTCGCACTTCCGCGCCATGGCGGTGACGAAGCCGGCGTCGATCTGCGGCGCCGCGTTGACGAAGCACATGCCGATGTTTCCCATGGTGACGATCCTTTCCGGGTGTTGTGTCCCGCGCGAAAATTTCGTTTATAAGAACGCAGGTTCCTGGTTGCGCGCGTCCGCGTGATGGGACAGTCGGGACAGGCGCGGCGCGTCCTCGGCCAGCCGAGTGGCGGCAGCTAACGGAGGTTAATCGGTTTCCCTTGATCCCGCAACGGGGGCGTCGGCGCCCGTGTAACCGTGCGTTGGCCTGCCACAGCCTTGACAGTCCCCCTGGACCTCGATATATCCCTGTGGATTTCGTAAGGGGCAGAAGGGTCTCGTAAGGAGCAGAAGGGAGTTCCTATGTGGGAAGCCGCCACCGTGGCATTTGAGAACCTCCTGGTTCCGACCCGGCTGGGGTATCTGTTCATCGGGGTGTTCATGGGCCTCGCCTTGGGCGCCATTCCTGGCCTCGGTGGCCTTGTGGGCCTTGCCATCCTCCTGCCCTTCACGTTCGACATGGACTCCTTCGAGGCGTTCGCCATCATGATCGGCCTGATCTCGGTGACGAGCACTTCGGACACCATCCCCTCGGTTCTCTTCGGCGTTCCCGGCACCTCGGCGTCCCAGGCCACCATCCTCGACGGCCATCCCATGGCCAAGAAGGGTGAAGCCGGGCGCGCCTTCGGCGCCGCTTACATGGCGTCGCTGATCGGTGGCGTGTTCGGCTCGCTGGTGCTGGCGCTGTCGATCCCGGTGCTGCGCCCCATCGTGCTCGCGTTCGGCTCGCCCGAGTTCTTCATGCTGGGTTTCCTGGGCATCTCCATGGTGGCGGTGCTGAGCGGCAACGCGCCCGTGAAGGGGCTCATCGCCGGCGCCCTGGGCCTGTGCGTCGGCATGGTGGGGATGGACCCGCAGACCGGCGTGCTCCGTTGGGTCTTCGGGCAGCTCTATCTCTGGGACGGCGTGCCGCTGGTGCCGGTGGCCCTGGGCATCTTCGCCATCCCCGAGATCGTCGATCTGACCATACGGGGGACACGCATCGCCGACGTGCCCAAGGAGCGGCTCGTGGGGGTGCTCTCGGGAATCCGCGACACCTTCCGCAACTGGTTCCTGGTGCTGCGCTGCGGCGTGGTGGGGGTGTTCGTCGGCGCCATTCCGGGACTGGGTGCGTCGGTGGTGGACTGGTTCGCCTACGGCCACGCCATCCAGACGGAGAAGGGTGCCAACGAGACCTTCGGCACCGGTGACGTGCGCGGCGTGCTGGCGCCGGAGGCCGCCAACAACGCCAAGGAGGGCGGGGCGCTGATCCCCACCATCGCCTTCGGCGTGCCCGGCAGCGCGTCCATGGCGCTGTTGCTCGGGGCCATGACCATCCAGGGACTGACCCCCGGCTCCGCCATGCTCACCAAGGACCTGGCGGTCACCTACACGATGATCTGGAGCCTCGCTGTCGCCAACATCTTCGGCACGATCCTGTGCATGCTGTTGACCAACACCCTGGCGAAGATCGCCATGGTGCGGATCAACCTGTTGACGCCGCTAGTGGTGGTGATCGTCTTCCTGGCGTCGTTCCAGGCCACCCGGCACTACGGCGATCTGTGGTCGCTCCTGTTCTTCTCGCTGCTGGGCTGGCTCATGAAGCGGTTCGGCTGGCCGCGGCCGCCGCTGATCCTCGGGCTTGTCCTGAGCGGCATCATCGAGAACTACCTCTTCATCTCCGTCAGCCGTTACGGCGCGGCGTGGATGACGCGCCCCATCGTGATGATCGTGGCGGTGCTCATCGCCATCAGCCTGTATTACGGCGTGCGCAACGCGCGCAAGCAACGCGAGTTGCAGCAGAAGCGCGACGCGCAGGTGGATCACGAGAAGAGCGGGGATACCGATGAAGCTTAAGGCCAACCCGGGCGCGCTGTTCACCGTCTTGGTCCTCCTCCTGATGGTGGGTCTGGTGATGACCGCCAAGCAGTGGCAGTTCCAGGCGCGGCTGTTCCCCTGGAGCATCGGCATCCCCACCATGCTGCTGTGTTTCCTGCAACTGGGCATGGACATCTTCCGCAACAGGGACGGGGACGAGGACCTGGCCGGGGTGATGGACCTGCCGGTGGACCGCAGCGTGCCGGTGGCCGTGGTGATCCAGCGCGCGGTCAACATCTTCTCGTGGATCTTCGGCCTCTACGCCTGCATCTGGATCATCGGTTTCATCCTGAGCGTGCCGCTCTTCCTGCTCCTCTACCTGCGCATTCAGGCGAACGAGTCGTGGAAGGTAGCCATCGCTTACATGGTGGTGATGATGGTGTTCATGGTCGGGGTGTTCGAGATGGTGCTGCACATCCCCTGGCCGCCGGGGTTGATCGACGGCCCTCAGGCGTTTATTCTGGGACTGGTCGAGCATTATCTTTCGAGTCTGATCCCCATCTGACGGAGGACCGTCAAAGTTCGGTGGGGGGGGACTCTTGACAATTGCCGCGCGGTTTACGTATAAAAAGGCCGTCTGGATCAGCGGAGCAAATAACCAAAGGGAGGTAGCATATGGTTACGAAGAGGTTAGTCAGTCTGGCCGCGGTTTTGGGTGCGTTGTTCCTGCTGTCGTCTTTCGCGATGGCGATGGACGCGAAGCTCATGCTGGAGCCGAACAAGGTGTCCAAGAAGACCGCGGTCTCGGTTACCGCGTCCGGCCTCAAGGCGGGACAGGAAGTCGGCCTGCGGCTGATCATGGGCGGCGTTCTGTCCGACGTGAGCTTCCTGGCGAAGCCCAACATCGAGAAGGCCGACGACAAGGGGATGGTGAAGTCCAAGTGGACCATCAACCGTGAACTGCGCGTCTTGAGCAACGGCGACCACGAGATCATGCTGGTGGACGCGGACGGCAACACGCTGGCCAAGACGATGCTGACGGTGGCGAAGCCCGCGAAGAAGAAGAAATAGCTTGCTTGGCGAAGAGAGCGTCACCGGACTCCGCGCCGGTGACACTCTCGAAGCGGGCGGGTTCCGCGAGGGACCGCCGTCAATTGGAAACGGGCTGAGGATTTCTAGGGAACTGAAGTCCTCGGCCCGTTTTCGTTTGGCGACACATCGTTTGGATGCAGACTCCCACACGTGAGGAGGTAAACGGATCATGAAGAGACGGACACGAGCGGGCTGGAGTGCATTGGCTTTTCTTGTCCTCTTCGCCGGGTTGGCGACGACGGCGCAGGCGAAGAACATCAGAATCCTGATCGGTTATCCCCCGGGCGGCGGCCACGACCTCGAGGCGCGGGTCATGGGGCGGCATCTCGGGCAGTACCTTCCCGACAACCCCAAGATCATCGTCCAGAACATGCCGGGCGCGGGTGGCATGATCATGGCCTCGTACGCCTACAACCGGGCCAAGGCGGACGGCTTCACCATCGGCCTGTTCGGCTCCAGCCACGGACTCCAGGCGCTGGTCGCTCCGCCGCACATGGTCAAGTTCGACGTCTCCAAGATGCCGATCATCTGGTCCGTGGCCGGCGTTCAAGTTCACTTGACCCGCGACTTTCTCGGCGCGAAGAACGCCGATGATCTCCTGAACAAGGTGGACCGCTCGAAGATCGTCGTGGCCGGCCGCTCCAAGCAGGGCTCCTCGTGCCTGCGCGGACAGTTGGCCCTGCGGCTCCTTGGCATCGAGAAGTACACGGCCGTGTGCGCCTACGGGGGAACCTCACCCATCCGGGCCGCCACGGAACGGGGCGAAGTGAGCTACTTCGTGGCCAGCGACGCCCACTTCGTCGGGGGCGGCGCCTTCGTGGACCTGCACAAGCGCGGCCTGGTGTACCGCATGTACCAGAGCGGCATCCTCAAGGGTGATGGAAGCATCGTGCGGTCCGAGACGGTCCAGGGCGATGTCCCGACGCTTCACGAGGTGTACAAGAAGGTCCACGGTAAAGAGCCTTCCGGGCCCGATTGGGAGGCGTGGCGTGCCATCGGGCTTGGCATCTCGAATCTCACGCGTACCCTGGTCTTGCCTCCGGGCACTCCCGCGGCCAAGGTGGCCGAGCTCCGGACCGCCATCGGCAAGATGGCCAAGAACCCGGGTTTCGTGAAGGACTGGGAGCGGGTTTTCGGCCAGAAGCTCGCCCCGGTGATCGTGTCGCCGGAAGACGCCAGCAAGATCCGCGACGAGACCATGGCGCCCGCCGAGTGGCAGGACCATCTCCGCAAGTTCGTCGGCGCCAAGTAGGCGCGTGGGGAATGCGGGGGGCGGGGATGGGATCCCCGCCCCGTCGCGAACAGGAGGTTTCTCATGAGCAGACGCAGCGTTTTCGTGTTACTGGCGTTCTGCGCCATGTGGTTGATGCTGGCGCAGGGGGCGCACGCCTTCACCGAGGGCAAGCGCATCCAGATACTCTCGGGCTATTCGCCCGGCGGTGGGCACGACACCGAAGGCCGGCTCATCGCCCGCTGGATCGGCAAGTACCTTCCGGGCATGCCCTCGAACGTCATCAAGGTCAACATGCCCGGCGCGGCCGGTCTCATCCACGGCGCCTACATGGGCAACAAGGCCAAGAAGGACGGCCTGACCTGGTCCATCATGGGCACGTCCCACTTGGGAAGCCAGGCCCTCAACGATCCCAAACCCAACTACGACCTGACCAAGATGCCGGCGATTTTCGGCACCAGCGGCGCGTCCGCGGCCATCGTCCGGGATTTCCTCGGCATCAAGACCGGCGCCGAGCTCGCCAAGCTCGATCCCAAGAAGATCGCGGTCTCCGGGCGCTCCATTACCGGACCGTCCTTCCTGAACGACGTCATCGGCCTCGACCTTCTGGGTATCGAGGGCTACAGCTACGCCGTGGGCTACCCGGGCACCGCCCAGATGGCGCTGGCCTTTCTGTCCGGCGAGGTCTCGTACGTCGGCGGCACCGGGCTGCACCACGTGCTCGGAGTCAGCGGACGGTATTACGGGCCGGTCAAGGAGGGCAAGGCCATCGTGCTGTGGCAAGGTGGGGTGTTGACTCCGGAGGGCAAGGTTATCCGCTCGCCGGGTACGGACATCCCGACTTTCGCCGAGGTCTACAAGCAGGTGAAGGGCGAGGATCCGTCGGGTCCGGCGTGGGAAGCCTACAAGCTCACGGGTCCCACCATGCGGACCCTGAACCGTACGCTGGTGGTGCCTCCGGGCACGCCCGCGGACCGGGTCGAGGCCATTCGGGCCGCCTTCGACAAGATGTACTCCGACCCGGCGTACATCAAGGAGTGGGAGAGGATCTTCGGACTGAAGCTGGACTACTTCCGCGGTGCGGACGTGGACAAGGTGGTCAAGCTCATGCTCAACCCTTCCCCTGGATGGGATTACCTCAAGAACGAGTACATCCCCGCGCTCCAGGCTCGGAAGAAGTAGTAGACCGGTCACGTAAACCAGCCCATGCAGCCCGGCGCAATCCACGCGCCGGGCTGCATGATTTCCGAACCGACGGGACACCCTACAGTCCATGAAAAAAGACATTCGCACATGGATCGACCAGTTGCGCGGCGCCGGTGTGCTCGACATTATCTCCAAACCGGTGGATCCGCGCACCCAGATGGGCGCCCTCCTGTGGCAGTCGCGCGAACGCGCGCTCTTGTTCGACAACCTCGCGGGGTACCCGGGCTGGCGCTGTCTCGGCCAGGCGCCGGGGGACGTGCGGCTGGCGCCGCTGGCCTTCGGCTGCGACCGCAACGAGATGGTGCCCGAGTTCGTCCGGCGCACCCAGGAACCCGGCACCACCCGGCTGGTGTCGTCCGGTCCGGTCAAGGAGCGCATCCTCAAGGGCGACGAGGTGGACATCACGAAGCTGCCGATCCACCAGTGCGGCATCCGGGACGGCGGCCCCTTCATCTCCGCCGGGCTCATGATCTCCAAGGACCCGGACACCGGCAACCGCAACCTGAGCTTCCACCGCCTCCAGATGAAGGGCCCGCGCAAGACCGGCATCCTGCTCTACCCGCGCCACGGCTGGACCAACTACCAGAAGCACGAATCCAAGGGCGAGAGCATGCCCGTGGCCTTCATGATCGGCCACCACCCCATGTATTACTTCGCCGCCGCCACCTCCACGGACTACGGCCGCGACGAGCTCACCATAGCCTCGGGGCTGCTGGAGGAAGAGGTGGACATGGTGAAGTGCGAGACCCTCGACATGGAGGTGCCGGCCCAGGCCGAGGTGGTGCTGGAAGGGGAGATCCTGCCCCACGTGCGCGAGGAGGAAGGCCCCTTCAGCGAGTTCCAGGACTACTACCTCGCCGGGGCGGGGCAGAACCCGGTGTTCCAGGTCAACGCCATCACCATGCGCGGCGACGCCATCTTCAAGAACATCCAGAACGGCGCCGAGGTGGAGGGCTGCGTGTACCACAAGGTGCCCATGTCGGCGCAGATCCTGCGGCGCATCCGCGGCGTGGGCGGCGGCGCCCAGGTGAAGAACGTGCTGGCGCTGCCGGGCATCTTCGGCATCGTCGTGCAGATGAACGCCCGCTACTACGGCGAGGCGCGCAACGTCCTGATGGCCGCCCTGTCGAGCGAGTACCAGCATCCCAAGGTGGCCATCGCCGTGGACGAGGACGTGGACATCTTCAACTACGCGGACGTGCTGTGGGCCATCTCCACGCGCGTCAACCCGGCGGAGGACATCATCACCATCCCCGGCGCCAAGATCCACGCCATGGACCCTTCGTGCCAGGAGGTGGGCAAGCCCGGAGCACCCGGCTGGCACCGGGTCGGCGGCAAGGTGATGATCGACGCCACCAAGCCGCCCGAGTGCGACCCGGCGCGGCGCTTCGAGTTCGAACGCCTGCAGCCCATGGGCGCCGGCAAGGTGCGGCTGGAGGATTTCCTCTAGCCGCGTGTCCGGGTGGCGGGCGCACGCGCTCACCACCATGGCCAGAGAATCGCGTAGGGGCCACCCGCGGTCGCCCGTGCCCGCATTCACCACCATGGCCAGAAGAAGGAGCCGAAATTGAGCGACGTGGCAATCATCACCGGTGGCGCCAACGGCATCGGCCGTTGCGTCGCGTTGCGGTTCGCCCGGGAGGGCATCGCCGTCGCCATCGCCGACGCCGACCGTGAGAGCGCGTCAGGAGTCGTGGAAGAGCTGACGGCGGCGGGAGCGCAGGCGCGCGCCTACGGCGTCGACGTGACCCGTGCCGCGGAGATCAAGGATGTTGTGGCGCGGGTGCGCCAGGACCTCGGACCCGTCGGCATCCTCTGCAACCTTGCCGGCGGCACCATCCACACGAAGGCCGTGGAGGACCTCTCCTGGGCCGAGTGGCGCGAAGTGCTGGACGTGAACCTGAAGGGCACGTTCCTCTTCTGCCGCGAGGTGGCGCCCAGCATGATGGAGCAACGGCGCGGCCGCATCGTCAACACCGCTTCCAACTACGGCCTCACCGGCTGTGCCCTGCGTACCCCGTACTCTGCCGCCAAGGCGGGCGTCCTAGGCTTCACCAAGTCCCTGGCCCAGGAACTGGCCCCCTACGGCGTCCTCGTCAACGCCGTCGCCCCCGGCCCCACGGACACCCCGCGCGTCCTGGCCAAGGCCGCGCCGGGCTCGCGCGAGGCCTGGAAGCCGCTCATCCCCATGGGCCGCACCGGCCAGCCCGAGGACATCGCCGAAGGCTTCTACTTCCTCGTAGGCCCCCAGAACACCTACATCACCGGCTACACGCTCAACGTCAACGGCGGCGTGGTGATGAACTGAAGCCGGACCCGCACTATCCAAAGCAAGATTGCTTGTCCACATACGAACTTTTTCGTAAGTTCGTATGTGCCATGCCGAGAGTCCTCGCCACGTGGATGGTGCGCACCGATCCGCGCGCACCTACCGCCGTAGTCACACATACCCAGTAGAGAAGGGAACCAGAGAGCGGCCCACAGTACGAATTGCGGCAACTTGACACAGTGAATGACGCAGAGCAGGCGCGAGAATGCTGACCAGACTCACCATAAGAAACTTCAAGCGCTTCGCCGAAGTCCCAATCGAGCTTGGTAGCCCGGTGGTTTTCATCGGCCCGAACAACTCGGGCAAGACTTCGGCCATGCAGGCCCTGGCCCTCTGGGACGTTGGGCTCCGGCGCTGGAACGAGAAACGCTCCGGCAAGAGCACACCGGAGAAACGCCCAGGGGTCACCGTCAGCCGTCGCGACTTGGTCGCTATCCCTATTCCTGACGCGAACCTCCTCTGGAGGGATCTTCATGTGCGGGATGTCCAGAAGGTCGACGGCAAACCGCGGACCAGCAATATCCGCATCGATATCGTCGTCGAGGGATTGAGCAACGACCAGGCTTGGGCCTGCGGACTGGAGTTCGACTACGCCAACGAGGAGTCATTTTACTGTCGGCCGCTCCGTCTATCGGACGGCAAGACGCCGGAGCGCATGCCGGTCCCGGAGGAAGCCGCACACGCACGGGTCGCTTTCTTGCCACCGATGTCGGGACTGGCGGCTACGGAGACTCGGCTCGATGCGGGTGCCGTGGACGTCCGAATAGGAGAAGGGCGTACGGCGGAGGTACTGCGTAACCTCTGCTTCCATGTCCATGGGGAACAGCCGGAACACTGGCAACGGCTGGTGAAGCAGATTGAGGGTCTGTTCGGCACGGTGGTGGACCCGCCCCGCTATGTGGCGGAGCGTGGGGAGATCGTGATGAGCTATCGTGAGCGGGGGACGAGGCTCGACTTGTCTTCAGCAGGACGCGGTCTTCAGCAGACGCTGCTCCTTCTGGCGTACATGTATGCCAACCCTGGATCGGTCTTGCTTCTGGACGAGCCGGATGCGCATCTGGAGATTCTGCGCCAACGGCAGACCTACCGCCTGCTCACCGATGTCGCTCGTGACAGCGGAAGTCAAATTATCGCTGCGAGCCACTCGGAGGTCCTGCTCGACGAGGCCGCAGACAGAGATCTGGTAGTGGCCTTCGTGGGCCGGCCGCACCGCATCGACGACCGTGGCAGTCAAGTGTTGAAGGCGCTCAGGGAAATAGGCTTCGAACAGTATTATCAGGCAGAGCAGACGGGTTGGGTGCTTTACCTTGAAGGCTCAACGGACCTCTCGATTCTCCACGCTTTCGCCAAGCGGCTGGGGCATGAACGCGCCTTGGAGGTTCTTGGACGGCCCTTCGTCAAGTATGTTCAGAATAGAGCCAGTGGCGTTCGAACTCACTACCGTGGTCTGAAGGAGGCGGTGCCGGGGCTTCGAGGAGTGGTGTTGTTCGATCGGCTGGAGTCGGAACCAGGAGACATGGCACCGGTGGAATGCCTGATGTGGAAACGCCGGGAGATCGAGAACTACCTGTGCTCCAGAGCCACACTGAAGGCGTATGCCACAGCGTCGGCGTCCGAGGCCGTGGCTGGACCGTTGTTCACGCGGGCGGAAGCCGAGAAGCGCGTGAACGTGATGTGGAAGGCGATCGATCAGGTAGAGACTGCGTTAGAGACCTTGGGCAAGGGTTCTCCCTGGGACGGGGACATCAAGGCCAGCGATGAGTTCCTGGAGCCGGTGTTCAAGGCGTATTTCGAGAGACTCGGGCTGCCGAACCTCATGGCGAAGAAGAACTTCTACGAATTGGCCGAGTGTGTCCCTGAAAGCGAAATTGATCCGGAGATCCGTGAAAAGCTCGACGCCATCGTGCGAATCGCGGAGAGCGCCACACCGGCGAGAGAACCATCATGAACGTCTCCCTCAGAACGTCTTCACCTGCTCCGGCCGCCACTGGCTCAGGCGGTCTTCCAGCTTCTTGACGGCCATGGTCATCACCAGCGAGATGCCCATGAACATGATGAGGCCGGCGAAGACCACGTCGACGATGTAGTTGCCGGCGGCCTCGGCCATGAGGAAGCCGACACCCTGATCGGAGCCGAAGAACTCACCCACCACCACGCCGAGGATGGCGCGGCCGATGGCGAGCCGGAGGCCGGCGATGATGTAGGGCAGGGAGTTGGGCAGCACCACGATCTTCATGAGCTGCCACTCGTTGGCGCCGAAGGAGCGGACCACGTTGACGAGAACGCGATCCACGTTCTTGACGCCCTCGTACGTATTGATGAGGAGCGGGAACAGCGCCCCGATGAAGACGATGATCACCGTGGACCAGATGCCGAAGCCGAACCAGAGCACCACCAGCGGCAGGAATACCAGCCGAGGGGTGGCGTTGAAGGCCGTGACGAAGGGGTCGAACATGGCGTTGAGCGTGTTGAAACGCCCCATGACCAGCCCCACGGGAAGGGCGACGATGATGGAAAGCACGAGCCCGACGATGAACTCCGTGCCGCTGACGTAGAAATGAAACGCCACCTCGCCCGAGGTGACCATCTCGATGAGCTTGACGCCAATGTGGTACGGCGTGGTGAAGAACAGCGCCAGGCCCTTGGGCAGCGCCACCACCGAGGGCAGGAGTTCCCAGGCCAGCAGGAACAGCGCGATGAAGCCCCATCCCAGGATGGGTGCCTCGTTCTCGTGGTACTGCGACAGCAAGCGGTTCATCGGGTCTCCTGCGTGCGCCAGGGCGCGATGGCGAGTTCGGCCTTGCGCAGACCCTGGGTGAAGATGACCGCGATGATCATCAGCACGAGGATGCACACGAACATCTGCGCGAGCTGGTACATGTCGCCGTACCAGATGAGCGCGTGGCCGATGCCCTCGGAAGCGGCGTAGAACTCGCCCACGATGATGCCGACGATGCCCCGGCCGATGGCGATGCGCGCCCCCGCCACGAGGTAGGGGAGGGTGCTCGGCAGGATCACCTTGAAGTAGAGGTCGCGTTCCTTGCCGCCCAGGGACCGCACCACGTTGATGAGCAGGTTATCCACGGAGCGGACGCCGGCGAAGGCGTTGAAGATGAACGGGAATACCGCCAGCAGGAAGATCAGGATGGCCTTGCCCTTGACGCCCACGCCGAACATCACGATGAGCAGCGGCGCCAGCGCCACCAGCGGGCTCGCGTACATGGCGGTGAGAAACGGGTCCAGCGCGAACGCCACCCGGCGCCGCCAGCCCATCACCACCCCCAGCGGGATGCCGATGATCACCGCGCCGGCGAAGCCGTAGACGAACGGCTTGCCGCTGACGTAGAGGTCCTTCCACAGCTCGCCGCTCAGGACCAGGTCGCCCGTTGCCGCCCACATCAGTGACGGCTTGGTGATGAAGAACGGGTTGAAGATGAAGACGTAGGTGAGCAGGAACTCCCACACGAGGAAGAAACCCGCCACCGCCCCCGCCCCCAGCAGGAAGCGCACGGTGCCTTCCGACAGTCCCTTGATTCGCATGTTACTCCCTCGGGTTCAACTCGTCCTTGAGGGTGTTCCAGATGTCGAGCTTGATGTCGTTGAACTCGGGTGTGAGGCGCATCTCGTAGTCCCGCGGCCGCGGCAGGTTGATCTTGATGATGCGTTTGGTCTTGCCCGGCCGCGCGGTCATCACGATGACGCGGTCCGACAGGTAGGCGGCCTCTTCGATGCTGTGAGTGACGAACAGCACCGTCTTCTTGTGCTTGTCCCAGACCTCCAGCAGCTCGGCCTGCATCAGGTCCCGGGTCTGCGCATCCAGCGCCGCGAAGGGCTCGTCCATGAGCAGCACCTCGGGATCCGTGGCCAGCGCCCGGGCGAGTCCCACCCGCTGCTTCATGCCGCCCGACAGCTCGTGCGGAAAGTGCCCTTCGAAGCCGGTAAGCCCCACCAGGTTGACGAGTTCCTGGGCGCGCGGCCGGCGCGAGGCCACCGACTCTCCCTTGAGCTCCGGCCCCAGCTCCACGTTGGCCATGACCGTACGCCACGGCAGCAGCCCGAACTCCTGGAAGACCATGGCGCGCTCGACCCCCGGCCCGGTAATCTTCTTGCCGCCGATCTCGAGCTCGCCTTCAGTCGGCTTGAGCAACCCCAGGAGCACGTTGAGGAACGTGCTTTTGCCACACCCCGACGGTCCGACGATGGAGACGAACTCGCCGCTGTTCAACTCGATGCGAAAATTCTTCAGGGCCGTGACCGGGTCCCGGTTCTTCGGTGTGAACGTCAGCGTGATGTCGGTGGATCGGATGTACGGTTCCATCGACCCGAAATTACTACAACGACGGTGGGGTGACAAGCGAGGTTCTACACCCCCAGGTACCGATGCCGCACATCCTCGGCCGCGGCCAGGGCGGCGGAGTCGCCGCTCCAGACAATGCGGCCCTTCTCCATGATGTAGTGGCGATTGGCGAGTTGCATGAGCGCGCCGTGGTTGCTGTCGATGAGGAGGATGGCCTGCCCCACGGCCTTGAGTCGTTCCAGACAGCGCCAGATCTCGGCGCACACGAGCGGGGCCAGACCCTCGGTGGCTTCGTCCAGCAGGATCAGACGCGCGTTGGTCATGAGCGCGCGGCCGATGGCGAGCATCTGCTGCTCGCCGCCCGACAAGGCGCGGCCGTACAGGTCTTTGCGCGCCTCCAGCGCCGGAAACATCTCGTAGATGCGTTCCACGGTCCACGGGTCCGCGGCGCCGCTTTGGGAAGCGGAGCCGTATCCCGCAGCCACCTCCAGGTTCTCTCTCACCGTCAGGTTGGGGAAGACCTGCCGCCCCTCGGGCACGAGGCCGATGCCGGCCCGGGCCACGAGGTGGCTCGGCTTGCCCTGGATCTCGACGCCCTGGAAACGGATCTTCCCGGCCCGTGGCCGCACCAGCCCCATGATGGAGCGCACGGTGGTGGTCTTGCCCATGCCGTTGCGGCCCATGAGGGTCACCATCTCGCCGGCGTCGACTCGCAGGCTCACGTCGAACAGGATCTGACTGGCACCGTAGAATGTCCGGATGTCTTCGAGTTCCAGCATCGGGTCCCGGGTTCCTTGAATTTCGCGGCCGTTCGTCCCCTCGCCACCCCTGGATTCGCGCTTCCGCGGGAATGACGAATCGGGGCGTGGGTGCCGATTCTCATCCGAGCGGAGTTTGACACGGCCTGTTCTACGCGTCCTCCCCCAGGTACGCTTCCCGCACCACCGGGTCTACCCGGATGGCGTCCGGCGGGCCGGTGGCCACCTCGCGGCCGGTCACCAGCACGGTGACGCGGTCCGCCAGGGCGAAGACGGCGTCCATGTCGTGCTCCACCAGCAGGATGGCTACCTGTCCCTTCAACCCCCCCAGTAGCGCCACCATGCGTCTGGCTTCGTCCGGACCCATGCCGGCCATGGGCTCGTCCAGCAGGAGCAGGGCGGGGCTGGTGGCCAGTGCCATGGCGATTTCGAGTTGCCGCTGTTCGCCGTGGGCGAGGTTGCGGGCGATGACGCCGGCACGTGGGCCCAGGCCCACCTGCTCCAGGGCGTGGCGGGCGGGACCCCGCAGCGCCGGGTCCGACCGCGCCGGGCGCCAGAAGCGGAAGGAGTGGCCGTCGTGGGCCTGCACCGCCATGGCCACGTTGTCCTCGGCGGTGAAGCCGCCGAATACCGAGGTGATCTGGAACGACCGCGCCAGCCCCAGCCGCGCGCGCTCGTGCATGGGCCTGTGAGTGATGTCCCGTCCGGCGAGGTGGATGGCGCCCTCGTCCGGCGCCACCTCGCCGGAGAGCTGCTTGATGGCCGTGGTCTTGCCCGCGCCGTTGGGGCCGATGAGCGCGTGGATCTCCCCGTGGACTACGTCCAGGGACAAGGAGTCGGTGGCCTTGAGCGCACCGTAGGTCTTGGTGAGTCGGCGGGCGGCGAGCAGCGCTTCAGACATGGGCGTCTTTTCCTCGCTCGAACCAGCCCCAGATGCCGCGGCGGGCGAACAGTACCACCAGGATCAGCACCGGCCCCAGGATGATCATCCAGTGTTCCATGTACGCCGACAGGATCTCCTCCAGGAGCAGCAGCACGGCGGCGCCGATGACCGGACCGGCCAGCGTGCCCATGCCGCCCAGGATCACCATCACCATGATTTCGCCCGACACGGTCCAGTGCATCAGCGCCGGGTCCACGAAACCCATGTAATTGGCCATTAGCGCGCCCGCGAGCCCGGCCGCCGCACCGGCCAGGACGAAAGCCGTGAGCTTGTAGCGGTAGACCGGGAAGCCGAGTGCCAGCATCCGTTCCTCGTTTTCCTTGCAGCCCTGCAACACCATGCCGAAGCGGGAGCGCACCAGCCGCCGTCCCAGCAGAAGGCAGACCGCCAGGATGAGCAGGCACACGTAGTAGAACGCGGTCTCGTTTTCCAGGTCGAGCCCCGTCAGCCGGTTCCTCTGGGCGATGCTCAGTCCGTCGTCGCCGCCGTACACCTCCAACGACACGAAGAAGTAGTAGAGCATCTGCGCGAACGCCAACGTGATCATGATGAAGTACATGCCGCTGGTGCGCAGGCTGACCGCGCCTATCAGGAGGGCGAGCAGCGCCGCCGCTCCCACCGCCAGCGGCCAGACCGCCAGGGCGCTCTCGAACCAGGCCAGGGCGAAGGGCCATGCCGGGGCGTCGCCGCCGGCTCCATGGAACGACGTGACGGCCACCACGTAGGCGCCGGCGCCGAAGTACGCCGAGTGGCCGAAGCTGACCATGCCGCCGAAGCCCAGGATAAGGTCCAGGCTCGCCGCGGCCAGGGCGAAGATCAGGATGCGGGTGAAGAGCCCGATGAGGAAGGACTCGTCCAGCCCCTCGGCCACGGGCGGCAGCACCGCCAACGCGGCTACGATGACCGTCGCGAGGGCGGCGTTTGTCCAGCGTGCGAAGCCGGCGTTCCCTCCGATGACTACCGGGCGGGAACGCGCTGCCGTTTCGGAGGGATCATGCATGAGGCGCGCCGGGGTAGTCCGAAGGGAATTCGGGGCAACGGGGTCGTGGGGCGATTCGCATGCGACGGCCTACTGGTATCTGCCGTACACCGGCAGCAGGCCACGGGGCCGCCACACCAGGATGGCGGCCATGAAAATGTAGATGGACATGGAGGCCAGGGAGGCGCCCACGCCGTTGGCGGTGGCGGGGTCGAACAAGAGCCCCAGCGTGGCCGGCAGAAAGGCGCGGCCCATGATGTCGATGAACCCCACCAGAATGGAACCGACGAGCGCCCCGCGGACGGAGCCGATGCCGCCGATGACGATGACGACGAAGGTCAGGATGAGGATGTTCTCGCCCATGCCGACCTCCACGGCCCACACCGGCCCGGCCATGGCCCCGGCGAGCCCGGCCAGGAGCGCGCCCAGCCCGAACACCAACGTGTACAGGAGGGGCACGTTCACCCCCAGCGCGCCGATGATCTCCTGATTGCTGGCACTCGCCCGGATCATCATGCCCAGGCGCGTGCGCACGATGAGCCAGTAGAGGGAAAACGCCACCAACCCGCCCACCACGATGATGGCCAGCCGGTACAGCGGGTAGTCCACGCCGGGGATGATCTGCACCGAGCCGGAGAGCGCTGCCGGAACGTCGAGAAACAGTGCGCGCGGTCCCCAGATGACCTTGGTCAGCTCGTTGAAGAAGAGGATCAGACCGAACGTGGCGAGGACCTGGTCGAGGTGGTCGCGGCTGTAGAGGGTCCGCAGCGCCACCCGCTCAACCGCCATGCCCACCGCCGCCGTGGCGCACAAGGTGACCGCCAGTGCCAGCAGGAAGGAGCCGGTGAGCTGGAACACGGTGGCGCACACGTAGGCGCCCACCATGTACAGCGAGCCGTGGGCCAGGTTGATCATGCCCATGATGCCGAACACCAGGGTCAGGCCGGCGGCCATGAGGAAGAGCATGACCCCGAACTGAAGGCCGTTCAGGATCTGCTCGAGGACCAGAAGGACGGACATGGGATTCGGAAGTGGCAAGGTGTGCCGGCTCACGGGTCCGCGAGCCGGCACACCCGTTCAATGGCGGGCCGCTACATCTTGCACTGGCCGGCGTAGGCGTCCGCGTGGTCCGAGAACGCTTTGCCGACGGTCTTGTTGGTCAACACCTTGCCTTCGCGCACCACCTCGCGGACGTGGATGTCCTGCACCGGATGGTGGTTCGATCCGAACCGGAAGTTCCCGCGCACCGACTCGAAGTCGGCCTTGCGTAGGGCCGCGCGGAAGGCGTCCTTGTCGTCGACCTTGCCGCCGGTGCTCTTGAGCGCCGCGCCGATCAGCCGCGCCGCGTCGTAGCCCTGGCTGGCGTATAGCGACGGCAGCCTGTTGTAGGCCTTCCGGAACCCCGCCACGAAGGCCTTGTTGGCGGAATTGTCGATGTCCTTGTTCCACTGGGACGAGTTGATCACGCCCAGCGCGGCGTCGCCCACCGCCCCGAGGATGGTCTGGTCGAACGAGAACGCCGGCCCGAACAGAGGAACCTTCCCGGTCAGGCCGGCCTGATGGTACTGCTTGATGAAGCTGATGCCCATGCCCCCGGGCAGGAAGAAGAAGACCGCGTCCGGGTTGGCGGCGCGCAGCGCCGCGATCTCGGCGGCGTAGTCGGTCTGCCCCAGCGTGGTGTAGACCTCGCCGGCCAGCTTGCCCTTGTAGAAGCGTTTGAAGCCGCGCAGGGCGTCCTTCCCCGCGGGGTAGTTGGGCGCCATGATGTAGGCGTTCTTGAAACCCTTTTGCGCCACGTACTGGCCCATGGCCTCGTGCAGGTTGTCGTTCTGCCACGCCACGTTGAAGTAGTTCTCGTGGCAGTCCGCGCCCGCCAGCTTCGACGGGCCGGCGTTGGGGCTGATGTAGAAGATGCCGGTCCCCACCACCTTGGGCACCACCGCGATGGCCAGATTGGACCAGATGATCCCGGTCATCACGTCGACCTTGTCGCGCTTCATGAAGCGGTTGGCCACCTGCAGCGCCTTGCCCGACTTGCGCGCGTCGTCCTCCACCAGCAACTCCACCGCCGTCCCACCGAGCTTGCCGCTCCCCTGGTCCAGCGCCAGCTTGAAACCATCGCGCACGTCCACGCCGAGGGCGCTGCCGCCTCCCGACAGGGTCGTGATCATGCCGATCTTCACCTGGGCCGTCAGCAAACCGGGCATGCCGATCAAGAATGCTGCGACGAGCAAGGCCATGGTTGATTTACGCATCCGAAATAACCTCCCTTTCAGAGTTCCGGGGAAATTTAACTCGCCTCCCGGTACAGGTCCAGCGCCTTCACCACCGGGGCGTCGCTCATGGACAGGAGGATGGCATCCGTGTCCGATGACGTGTTGGCGTGGGCGTGCTGGTTCCATAGCGGCACGACGAAGGAATCGCCCTGGCGCCACTCGAAGACCTGGCCGCCGATGATGGAGGTGCCCTGGCCCCGGAAGACGTGGTAGATCACGGTGCTGGTATGGCGGTGCGGGAGGGTTTCGTGGCCGGGTTCCAGGAGCTGGACGGCGCACTGGACGGTGGGCATGGTGGGGCCGCCGGTGACCGGGTTCAGGAACTCCAGCAGGTAGCCGTCGTAGGGGTCCCTGCCGGCCTTGTTGCGCCGGAGCCGTTCCAGGCTGCGGGCGGTGTCGGCCCACTTGTAGTGGAAGAACTGCCGCGGCGGCTCCATGGCGGGGCGGGCGTGGCTGTAGAAGCCCGCGGTCTCCTCGCTGGTGGCCTCCACGTTCTGCTGCTCCTGGTGATAGGGCTCGAAGTAGAGCTGGTGCAGCGCCTGCGTCAGCGGGATGTCGAGGCCGTCGAGCCAGATGATGGGCGCGCCGGAGTCGTTGACGTGGTCGTGCCAGGTGAGCTGGGGCGTCAGGATCAGGTCGCCTTCCTCCATCACGCACTTCTGGCCGTTGACGGTGGTGTAGGCGTCGCGGCCGTGGAGCACGAAGCGGAAGGCCGCGGCCGTGTGGCGGTGCGTGCGCGCGTACTCGCCGTGCTTGACGTACTGGAACGAGAAGTGGATCGTATGGGTGGTGCCGTGGCCGCCGGGAATGCCGGGGTTCAGGAGCCGGATGGTGCGGCGCTCCGCGTCTTGCTCCAGGTTCACCACCTCCCCGGCCCGTATCATGCTCTCGTGAATGTCTTCCCATCGCCACAGGCACGGCCGCACCTGGGTGACGGGGTAGGGCGGCAGGTCCTCCAGCCCCAGGCTCCAGTGGCCTTCGAGGCTCTTCTCCGCCATGTCCCGGTCGAGCTGGTCGATGGAATCGGCGATCCGTTCCTGTTTCATGTGGCCTCCTACTCCGTCGGCATGGGCACGGCGTCAGAATACACCACTGGCGGGCCAAGGGAAACGGCGGCCGGCGGACGGCAACGACGATCCGGCGTGTCGTTGCAATCGACGGCACGGCCCGTTATGTCATTCTTTCACTCCAATCTTTGACGCGGGAAGGCCTTCGTCGACACGGGAAGAATCATGTTGGTGATATCGGAAACGCAGGTAAGGGACCTGCTCGACCTCGACGAGCTGATCGCCGCGCTGGAGCAGGCGCATATCCAGTTCTCCGCGGGCCGGGTGGTGATGCCGGTGCGGCTGGTGGTGCCGTTGCCCGAGATCCAGGGGCGCATCACGAGCATGCCGGCGTTCATGAGCGAGGGGAAGGCGCTGGGGATCAAGATCATCTCCTACTTCCGCGACAACCCGAAGCAGGGGTTGCCGCCCATCCTCGCCACCATCTCGCTCTACAGCGCGGAGACCGGCAAGATCGAGGTGCTGATGGACGGCGTCTACATCACCGCCATCCGCACCGCGTGCGCGTCCGCCATGGCCACCAAGGCGCTGGCGCGCACGGAGGCGCCGGTGCTGGGAATCCTCGGCGCGGGCACCCAGGCGCGCACCCACATCCGCGCGCTGAGCCGGGTGCGTTCCATCGAACGGGTGCTCATCTGGAGCCCGTCGCGCGTCAACGCCATCTATGTCCGGGAAGAGCTGGAGGACGAACTGGGCTTCCCCATCCAGCCCCAGGAGTCGGCCGAGGCCGTGGTGCGGGGGGCGGACATCCTGACCGCGGTGACCGACGCGGCCGAACCCATCCTCAATGCCGGCTGGCTCAAGCCCGGCGTCCACATCAACGCCGTGGGCTCGCACCGGCCCGAGGCGCGGGAGATGGGCGGCGACACGGTGAAGCGATCCACCGTGGTGGTGGACTCGATGGACGCCATCCACAGTGAGTGCGGGGACATCCTGCTGGCGCTCAAGGAAGGCTCCATTGCGCCGGACCACGTGCGCGGCGAGATCGGCGAGGTGCTCGCCGGCGCCAAGCCCGGCCGCACGAGCGAGGACGAGATCACCCTGTACAAGTCGGTGGGTATCGCCGCGCAGGACGTGGCCGCGGCGAGCCTGGTCTACCGGCGCGCGCGGGAACGGGGCGTGGGCACCGAGGTGGAGATCTAGGGGAGAGCGGCAGGTCATGGACCCGAACGAAGCCAGGGAACGCATCGAGCAAGGGCTGGACCCCGACGAGGTCGAGCGCCTGCTGGTAAAGCTGCTCCGGACGTCCAGCCCGCAGACGGAGCTGCTGGAGAAGGAGCCGCAGGTGCTCGCCCTGATCCGCGACGTGGTGCGGCCCGAGCTTGAGGCCGAGGGCATCGAGGCCGCCATCGACGGCATGGGCAACCTCATCGCGCGCCTGCCGGGCGCGGGCGCGGCGCCGGGTCTGGTGCTCGTGTCCTATGCCATGAACGCCGCGCCCAGCACCATGCCGAACCCGTATTCCGGGGAGATGGTGGACGGCGCGCCCTACGGGCTCGAAGGGCCGTGCGGCTGGGGCCGGGGCGCGTGCGAGCAGAAGGGCAGTCTGGCGGCGATGCTGAGCGCGGTGAAGTGCCTGGCCCGGAGCGGCTGGGAGCTGCCCGGCGACCTCTACTTCGTCACCAGCACCGCGGGCGAGAGCGGCAAGCACGAGTCCCTGGACTACGTGCTGTCGAGCGGCGCCGTCGACGCGCGCTGGGGCCTCATCGACGGCCCGCCCGAGATCCAGTTGGGCAACAAGGGGCGCATCGACGTGCGCATCGTCGTGCGCGGACGCCAGGCCCACAGCAGCCGTCCCTGGGACGGCATCAACGCGGTGGACGGCGCGGTCAAGGTGCTGGAACGGTTGGCGCCGCTGATGCCTTATCCCGAGGACAAGAGCCACCCGGAGCTGGGCGGGGTGTCGCTCACGCCCACCGCCATCGAGAGCTTCCCCAAGTCGACGCACACCATTCCCGGCGAATGCCGCATCCGCATGGACCGGCGGCTGCTGCCGGGGGACGACGCCGACCGCGCCGTGCGGCAGCTTGCCGAGGCCATCGGGGAGATCGAGCCCTACGAGATCGCGCTGGAGAAGGAAGAGTTCATGTACCCGTGCGAGGTGGGGAAGGACGCGGGCGTGGTGGTGGCTCTCGGCGACGCCATCCGCACCATGCTGGGGCGGGAGCCGGAATACAGCTTCTCCACCGCGGCCAACGACACCGGCCTGCTCAACGTACGCGGCATCGAGGCCGTGAACTACGGTTCCCGCGCCGTCCGCTTCCAACACACGGACAACGATCTGGTGCCCCTCAAGAGCGTGGTGGAGGCGGCCAAGGTGTTCCTGTTCATGGCGTTGCAGCGCTGACGCCGGAGCGCGGCAGCGTCTTTGACCGGCAGGCCTTGCCGCGGCTGTTCGCGCGACAAACACGAGGTAACGACATGCCAATGACCGACGAGAAGTTCATCGACGTGGACGGGGTCCGGACACGTTACTTCGAGCAGGGGACGGGGGAGCCGCTGGTGCTGTGGCACGGCAGCCACTTCGGCACCACCGACGCGTGCGACAGCGCCCTCGATTGGGAACTGAACTTCGATCGGTTGGCCGAGTCGTTCCGGGTCATCGCCGTGGACAAGCTCGGCCAGGGACACACGGACAATCCCAGGACCAACGAGGACTATACGCCCGCCGCGGTGGTGGAGCACGCCCACGGCTTCCTCAAGGCCATGGGGCTCCGGGACGTGCACCTGTGCGGGCACTCGCGCGGCGGCTACGTGGTCGCGCGGCTCACGCTGCTGCATCCGGAGATCGTCAAGTCCTGCATCATCGTGGACAGCGGCACCCTGTCGCCGGGGCCCTCGCTTACCGAGAAGGTGATGGCGGCGCGGCCCGAGCCGTACCTGAGCCGGGAAAGCCAGCGCTGGGTCGTGGAGCACTACTCCCACGGTACCGGGCACATAACGGAAGGCTGGATCGACGCGGCGGTGGAGATATCCGAACTGCCGAAGTACCAGGAATCCGTGCGGGCGATGAACGGCGGGGGATTGAAGCTGTTCATGCGCAACCTCGTCCTCGACAAGGAGGAATGCCTCCAGTGGATGCAGGAGGGGCGCCTCAAGACACCCACCCTCGTGGTGTGGGGCTACAACGATCCGACGGCGCGGTACCGGCGGGGGCTCACACTGTTCGACTACGTCGCCGGCAGCACCGAGAACGCGCAGTTGCACGTCATCAACAAGGCCGGCCACTTCTGCTACCGGGAACAGCCCGAGCAGTTCAATCGGGCCGTTGCCGGATTCATCGAGAGCTTGGGTTGAGGCGGACGGGCGCAATGCGGAGTCCGACGCCCAAGGAAATTCCGCGCAAGGAGACGAGAGGAGACTCCACCGTGAAATGGTTCGTGTTCGTTGCGGGTGTCGTTCTTCCCTTGATCGTGGCCGGGTGCCTGGGTGACGGTCCGAGGATGAAGGAGATCGAGCTGACCGAGGCGCAGAAGCGGTTCAAGACAAACACGACGTTCGAGGACGGAGTGTTCAGCTTCGAGTTCACGCCGGAGAACGGTGCGACGAGGACTCTCGATACCAGGCTGCATCAAAATTACTCGACCTCGTATCGCCTTCCACCGCCGGTCCTTCCCGGCTTCTCGAGCCGAGCATGGCAGCTTACCGACAATGCGGACGACGGCAGAACGTTCGCCTACGCGCTGGTCAGTTGGAACCGGGACGATCCGGCCGACTACCTCTCGGCCGGGTGGTGGCTCCACCTTCCACCGGATGTCTCTTTCCGGAACCGGAACGAGGCGGAAACCGGCGTGTTCATGGATGGCCCGGAACTCGACCTGTCGAAGCCTCCGGACCTGCCGGTAGAGGGGCAAGCCGTCTATCTGGGCACCACGGGGGGTGTCTATCGTTACCAGCAATCGGACGGCGAGTTGGAGGAGTACGAGTACAACGCCTTCATCAATCTCGCGGCGGACTTCTCGAACGAGACCATCAGCGGTTGCGTCGGCTGCATTGGAGACATCGAGACGCAGCGGCTCTACTTGTACGGGATATTGGGATGGCGATGGCGCCCACCGGCGGTTCCGCCCACGGACTACCAAGTCCACATCGGAGCCACGCCCTTCAACACCGACGGGACTTTCGAGGGCATGGACGTCGCGGTGACGCATGCCGAACGGAACGTGACGGAGTCAAGCGGATCGTGGGCCGGGCAATTCTCGAACGTCCCGGACGCGGACGGCAATCCCAGGCTCATCGTCGGTCTCAACGATGTCACGTTCGAAGAAGGGGACGGTGCCAGCGGCAACTTCATCGGCATATTCCAGGCCCTTTCACCGGGGAACCAGCCGCCGCCGGAGAGCGAAACGCGGTGAAGGCGCGGGGACCCGCGGATTCATCAAGCTATTTGTGAGACACCACACTAGATCCGTAGCGGCACGGCTTCCTTGAGGACGATACCTCGAGACGTGACCTTGGCGCGGTAGGGAAAGATCTCCACGCCGGCCTTGGCCGCGCGGCGCAGCCAGCGACCGTATTCGGCATCGATCTCGTCCGCGGGACGGAGGGACTGGACGTCCGTCCTTTGGATGACGAACAGCAGCACGGCGCGTTGGCCGCGGCGGCGCAAGCGCATCAGCTCCTTCAGGTGCTTGGTGCCGCGTTCGCTGACCGCATCCGGGAACGCGGCGATGCGGTCCACCACCAGCGTGACGTTCTTGACCTCCACGTAGCACTGCTCTCCCGCGCTCTCCAGGAGGAAGTCCAGCCGCGACCCCGGCCGCGTCGGCACCTCGGCGCGCAGCCGCTCGTAGCCCTGCAACTCCCGGATCACGCCGCGCTCGATCCCTTCCCGCGCCAGCCGGTTGGCGGCCAGGGTGTTGATGCCCACGAGGGTGCGTCCCACGCGGATCAATTCCCAGGTGTAGGGGAGCTTGCGGTTCTTCCCGTGCTGTTCGGAGAGATAGACCCGGCTGCCCGGGGCATTGCAACCGAGCATGCTGCCGGTGTTGGTGCAGTGGGCGGTCACGAGAGTGCCGTCGTCCAGGCGCACGTCGGCGAGAAAGCGCTTGTAACGCTCGACGAGGGTTCCGGGGATCAGGGGAGCGGGAAAACGCATGACGGAAGCCCCTCCCCACCCCTGGATTCCCGCATCCGCGGGAATGACTCTTCGGGGGTTAGGGGGTGTTGCCGCGATGGCCTGTCGCTGCGGGTGTTTCCCGCGGTCGCGGCGCTCACCCGTTCGCGTCGAGGCATTTTCCGGCGCCGCGGCGCAGCAGCACGCCGATGAGGTGGCGCTTGTATTCGGCGCTGCCTTCGCGGTCGTCGGTGAGCGCGGCTTCGTCGGCGAGGGCGTCGGCGGCCTGCTGGAGCCGTTCACCGGCGGCGTCCGCGGGGCCGGCGATGAGCGTCTCGGCGGCGCTGGATCGGCACGGGGTGGGGCTCACGCACCCCACGGCGCAGCGGGCGGCGCGGATCTCGCCGCCGTCCTCGCTCAGGTCGAGGAGCAGCGCCAGACCCAGCAACGGGCGCTCGTGCACCTGGAACTTCAGGTAGGCGGCGCGCTGCGTCGGTCCGAGCAGCGGCACATCCACACCGGTCAGCACCTCGTCCTGGCCCAGGGAGTTGTCGTAGGCCCCGGCGATAAGCTCGTCCATGGCGAGGGTCCGCTCGCCGGCCTTGCCTTGGGCTTGCGCTGTTCCTTCCAGGGCCAGCAACAGGGTGGCGGGGTCCGAGTGAGGTTCGGCGAAGCAGAGGTTTCCGCCCAGGGTGCCGGTGGCGCGCACGCGCACGTTGGCGACGTTGGCTTCCATGTCGGCCATCACCGGCAGCAGCTCCCGCACCACGGCGGAGCGCTCGATGGTCCGGTGGGTGGCGCCGGCGCCGATGTGCAGGTGGCCGTCCCGGCGCTCGATGCCGTCGAGGCCGGCCACGGCCTTGATGTCGATCAGGTGCTCGTAGCGCAGCAGGTCGTGGCGCATGGCCAGCAGCAGCTCGGTGCCGCCGGCGTACAGGGTGCCGTTCTCACCGTAGTGGTCGAGCATCTCGGCGGCCTCGCCCAGGTCGGCGGGCCGGTGGATGGCGAAGCGTCTGAGCGGCATCATGACTCGTTCTCTCCACGGGCGGCGCGCGTTGCGCGGATGGCGCGCCAGACCTTTTCCGGCGTGAGCGGCGCCCGGCGAATGCGCGCCCCGGTAGCGGCGTAGACCGCGTTGGCGATGTTGGCGGGCAGCGAGTTGAGGGAGGCTTCGCCGCCGCCCTTGGCGCCGTAGGGTCCCACCCCGTCGCGGTTCTGCACCAACTCCAGCTTCACCGTCGGCGGCATGTCGGAGAAGCGCGGCAGGCGGTACTCCAGGATGTTGCCGTTCAGGAGCTGGTTACGGTCGAACTCCAGCTCCTCGAACATGCCGATGCCCATGCCGGTGGTGGCGGCGCCGATGTCCTGGCCCTCGGCCAGGGCCGGGTTGATGGCCAGCCCCACGTCGCCGCAGGTTCCCAGCTTCTCCATGGTGATCTTGCCGGTCTCCTCGTCCACCGAAACTTCGATGCCGGTGGCGGCGGCTTCCCAGAACACCGGAAGCTGCGCGAAGTCTTTGTCCTTGCGGATGTAGGCGCGGCCGATGACCTCGCCGTCCGGGAGCTTGTAGTAGCGGGTCAGCACCTCGGACCAGTTGAGCCGTACCTCGCCGCACGTGATGCCGCCGCGGACGGACTCGATCTCCGACTCCTGCACTCCGAGCACGTCCGCGGCCATGCGCACCATCTGCTCCTTGGCCTCCTGGCTGGCCTCCTGCACCGCCCGGCCCATGAGGGTGGTGGTGCGGCTGGCGCCGGTGGAACGGTCGTAGGGGGTGATGGCGGTGTCGGAGGACACCACCCGGACCAGGTCGAAGGGTATGCCCAGCTCCTCGGCGGCAATCTGCGGCAGCACGGTATGGCTGCCCTGGCCCAGCTCGGTGCTGCCGATCATCAGCGACGCCGAGCCGTCGGCGTGCACGCGCACGGCCGTGGAGGTGAGGGGATAGGCGCCGGCGTCGCTGGCGGAGCAGCCGATGCTGCGGCCGTGGCCGCTCGGCAGGGGCTCGTTCCAGCCGATGTTGTCGGCGACGATCTTCAGGTCCTGGGTCAGCGAACCGTCGAACGGGCGCATGCCGGGGAAGAACTCCTGCTTGGGCCGCGCCGCGTTGTGCATGCGGAACTCGTAGGGGTCCATGCCGACCTTGGCCGCCAGCTCGTCGATCTGGGACTCGCCGGCCATGGTCACCTGGGCGCAGCCGAAGCCGCGGAAGGAACTGGCCGGCACCGTGTTGGTGTAGACCATGGTGTTGTCGATCTGGACGTTGGGTATGGCGTAGGGGCCGACGCAGCGGTTGGACGACTTCTCGCACACCAGGGGGCTGTTCTCCGCGTAGGCGCCGGTGTTCATCAAGATCTTGGCTTGGCGCGCGATGATCTTGCCGTCGGCGTCCGCCGCGGTGCGCATCCAGGTGAGGGCGTCGTCGCCGCGGGTGGTGAGCATCGCCTCTTCCACGCTGAGCTGCAGCTTCACCGGCCGCCGCGCCTTCCATGCGCACGCCGACACCAGCGGCTCGATCTTGGTGTAGGACTTGCTGCCGTAGCCGCCGCCCACGAACGGCACGATCAGGCGGATCTGGCTGACCGGCATGTCGAAGATGGTCTTGAGGTCGTGGCGCACCATGAAGGGGTGCTGGGCCGAGGAGTAGATGGTGACGTTGTCGTCGCCCACCTCGGCGATGGCCACGTAGGGCTCCATGGCGTAGGCGTAGGCCATGGGGAAGTAATACTCGCCTTCCACCACCGTCGCGGCGTTGGAGAAGGCCTCGTCCACGTCGCCCCACTTGATGTGGTGCTCCTGGCACAGGTTGGTGCCCCGGCCCGCGGTGACCTCGCCCTCGAAGCCGCGCAGGGCGCCGGCCTCGAACTCGCGCTGGTGCAAGAGCGGCGCGGCGGGGTCCAGCGACTCCCGCGGCTCCATCACCGCCGGCAGCTCCTCGTACTCCACGTGGATGAACTCCAGCGCCTCGTAGGCGGTGAGCTCGTCCTCCGCGATGACCGCGGCCACGGGCTCGCCCGCGTAGCGCACCTTGTCGATGGCCACCAGCGGATGGTCCTTGACGGCGTGGCCGAAGTACGGGTTCAGCCCTTCCAGGTCGTCGCCCCGCAGCACGCAGTAGACGCCGGGCCGGGCCTCCGCCTCGGACGTGTCCATGGAGACGATGCGGGCGTGGGCGTAGGGGCTCCGCAGCACCTTGGCGTAGGCCATGCCCGCGAGCTTGACGTCGCTCACGTACAGCGCCCGCCCGGACACCTTGGCGCGCCCGTCGCGGCGCGGCACCGAGTGGTTGACCACCTCGAAGTCGCGGTTCTTGTCGTCGCTCATCCGCGCGCCTCCTTCATCACCGTCGCCGCCTTGCGGATGGCCTTCACGATGGGCACGTATCCGGTGCAGCGGCAGAGGTTGCCGTCCATGTGGTGAATGATCTCGTCGTCGGTGGGATCGGGGTTGTCGTCGAGCAGGGCCTTGGCCGACAGGATCATGCCCGGCGTGCAGAAGCCGCACTGGAACGCGAACTCGTCGATGAAGCACTGCTGGATCGGATGCAACGAGCGGTCGGCGTTCTCCAGCCCTTCGACGGTGGTGACGCGGCGGCCCTGGGCCTCGTAGGCCAAGTAGGTGCAGGCGCTGACCGGCAGGCCGTCCACCAGCACCGTGCACGCGCCGCACACCTGCACCTCGCACGAGATCTTGGTGCCGGTGAGGTTCAGGCGGTTGCGCAGCACTTCCGAAAGGGTCTGCTGCGGCTCGCACTCCACGGCCGTGTCCTTGCCGTTGAGCTCGAAACGCAACTCCACGAGGGCTGGTTTCGCGTTAGACATAGTGCGGAATGATCTCCTCCGACCAGAGCAGCATCTCCTTGTACATGGTGTCCATGTCCGGGTAGATGAGCTTCAGCTCGAAGTGCTGGACGCCGGCCTCGATGAACTCGTCGAGGCGCCGGCGCACGTCGTCCACCGAACCGATGATGTGGCGGTCCAGGGCGAACTGGATGTTGTCGACGTCGCGCTCGTAGGTGTGGGAGCTTTCGCGGATGGTGGGCAGCGCCAGGGTCATGGCCTCGTCCCGGGTGCGGGCGATGCAGGCCAGCTTTTCCACGGCGATCTTGATGCCCGCGGGATCACGCCCGGCGTCCTCGGCGGCCTTGTTGAGGATCTCGCAGCCCCGGGCCATCTCCGTGGGCGACAGCCACCCGGGAATCCAGCCCTCGCCGTAGCGGCCCGCGCGCACCGCGGCCTGGTCCATCCAGCCGCCCACCCACACCGGCGGGTGCGGCTGCTGCACCGGCTTGGGGTGGATTTCGGCGTTGTCGAACTTGAGGTACTTGCCCTCGTAGGACGCCATGGGCTGGGTCCAGATGGCCTTCATGGCCTCAATGTACTCGTCGGTGCGGTTGCCCCTGCCCTTGATGGGCACCTCGAACACGTCGAACTCGCTGGAGTCGCGGGTGGCCTTCGAGCCCAGGCCCACGCCCACCAACAAGCGCCCGTCGCACAGGTGGTCCAGGGTGGCGCACTGCTTGGCCGCGTAGATGGGGTTGCGCAGCGGCATCACGAGACACGCCACGCCGATCTGGATGTCCTTGGTCTTGGCGGCCAGGTACGACATCGTGGTCATGCACTCGAAGAAGTTGGCCTCCTGCGCGTCGGTCAGGGCCTCGGCGGCGCCGGACGAGATATGGTGCCGGTGCATCTCCGAGCTCCACACCACGTGGTCATGGAGCCAGATCGTGTCGAAGCCCAACTCCTCGGAATTCTGTGCCGCCTTGACGATGTTCTCCTTGCTGGAGAGCGGCCCCGAGTTGGGCACCCTGATACCGAATTCGAACTTCCCCATGATCAATACTCCTCGCCCTCTGGTTTTCTTCGGTACGCGTCCTTCGACCTAGGCCGGGGTTCGGGCGTCCGGGATGATGTTGGGTCCGCCCTCCATCATTTCGGACGCCCGAACCCGGGCCCGCGCCGCCATCCCGGTCCCTACGGTTCCGTGATGCCGACGCGGTCGTACTTGAGATGACGGTTGTACCAGTCCACCACCTCGCCGGCGATCCGGTCGAAGTAGTCGTTGTAGACCCCGTAGTGGGTGGTCTTCCGCAGCATGACGAGCTTCTTGGGCTCGCCCGCCTTCTCGTACATGCGGATGGAGTGCTCTTCCGGGGTGGTGGCGTCATTCTCCACCGCGACGAACAGCACGCCCCGCGGCGAGATCTTGTGGACCACGTCCTCCGGGCAGTAGTCCAGGATGGCGTCGGCGCACTGCAGCGGCATCTGGTTGGGGATCTTGGACGCCACCTCTTTCTTGATGTTGGTGGTCATGCGCTCCGGGGTCTGGACCATGATCTCCTCGCGCGCCGCCACCAGCTCGCCGGTGCCGTTCAGCACCCGGACCCGGCGATCCTCCTCGATGCGCTTGAGGTAGTCGATCCACTCGTATTCCCGGCGCATGGAATGGAGCCAGTCGCGGCCGCTGCACACGCCCAGGTAGCAGACCACGCACTTGACCCGGCTGTCGGTGGCGCCCACCAGCACGGCGTTGCCGCCGCCGGTGCCGCCGGAGCCGTAGGTGGCGATGCGGTCGGAGTCCACGTCGTCGCGGGTCTCCATGTACGTGATGGCGTTGCGGATGTCCTCGGCCTGCCAGGTGGGCATGACCCAGCCCTTCTGCGGGCCTTCGCTCTGCCCCCAGCCGCGGTAGTCGAAGCACAGGCACGCGTAGCCCGACTCGCACAACCGCTCGAACATCAGGATGTAGTGCTTGGCGTCCTTGAGTCCCAGAAAGCCCGGGCCCTGGACGATGCCCGGCCAGGGTTTCCCCTGGTCATCGTCGGGCAGGTAGACGGTCCCGTGGACCTTGTATCCTTCGCTGTAGAAGTAGACGTCCTCTGTTCGCATGTGGTCCTCCCAAGGAGCGCCCGGCCGTTCCGCCTAGGCGCGCACCGCCGGCAGGACTTCCTTGCCCAGCAGCTCGATCTGCTCGTACCAGTCTTCGTAGCGGAACCGGAGGTCGTAGACGATGTGGTTGAGGCCGCCCTCTTCGTAGCGCTGCGTGTCGCGGACGATGTCCTCCGGCGTGCCCGCCAACAAGAGCCCCTCGATGTCCTCCAGCTTGGAGAAGGTGCCGGACTTGGGCTTCACCCATGTGGGCTTCTTGTTGCCCTCGTTGATGAGCCCCGGCGCGTTGACCTTGCTCACCGCGGTGTCCTTGTCCTTGGCGATGCTGGTGATGGGGATGGCGCCGGTGGTGACCATGGGCTTGCCGGCCTTGTCGCACAGGTCGTGCAGGTACTTGATGCACTTGTGGAAGGTCGCCAGCGGGATGCGTCCGGGCATCCAGCCGTCGCAGTAGTCCACCGCCCGCCGGCACGAGGCCGGGGTGCCGCCGCCGTACCAGATGGGGATGGGCGCCAGCGGCGTGGGCTTCAACTCGACGTCCTCGAAGGAGTAGTACTCGTCCTGGTAGTTCACCTTTTCCCCGGCCCAGAGGCGCCGCACGAGGTGGGAGTTGATCTTGGCCATGTTGAAGCGGTCGTCCCGCGTGTTCTTGAGTCCCGCCGCGGCGAACTCGTGCTGGAACGTCCCGGCGCCGATGCCCATGATGACCTTGCCCTCGGACAACACGCTCAGGGCCGCCATGCACTGGGCCAAGTGGATCGGGTGTCTGTGGGAGATCATCGTACCCGATCCCAGGATCAGCTTCTTGCACACCGACGAGATCGCCGACAGGATGGCGACGCACTCGATGTGGGTGTTGTCCGTGCCTTCCATGCCGTGGGGCTCGAACACCAGGTGGTCCCGCACCCAGACGGAGTCAAAACCCAAGGACTCGGCCAGCTTGGATCCCTCGATGCACTTCTCGACCGATCCCTGATCCCCGAAATGGGGCAGCAACAGTCCGAACTTCAGTTTCGTCGCCATGCTCAAACCTCCTTGCGGTTTCCTGTGGAAATTGACTTGAAGAGAAATACCCTCGGCGTCCGTGAACCGGCTCACCGGAAACAAGTGTGCGAAACGACGCCTTCAAGCGCCATTTCATTTCATCAACTTGCGGATGCTGTCGCTGCGAAGGACCATGAACAATGCGGCCGGGGAGGAGCATTGCTGGACCGCATCGCGGCAGTGACGTCCTGCACGATGTTCCGAGCCGAGAATCTTATATAGACTCCGCTCGCGAAAACTGTCAAGCGAGCCCCAGGAGCGCCGGCGGCTTGGCCGGGCCGGCAAGGCACGGGATCACCGCGATTCTTTTGCGCTCGTCGCCTGCGGGGACTGCTCACGCTCGACGGCGGCGCGCGTCTGGGCGAGGTAGGTACGGCTGACGGGAACCAGGTGCCCGCCCGTGAGGCGCAGGAACACACGGTGGTTGCGTTTGGTCCAACCCTCCACGTGCCGAAGCGCGACCCAGTAGGAGCGGTGTACCCGGATGCCTTGGGGCGACAGCTCGTGGATGGCGTCGACGAAACGCATCAGCAGGGCGCAATTGCCGGTGGCGGTGACGATCTCCACGTAGTGGTCGCGCATCTTGAGGTAGATGACGTCCTGTCCCGCCTCCGCCGGCAGGCGGCGCAGGAAGCCGGACCGGGACTCCTCGGCGTTGTGGCCGGCCGCGACGCGGGACGCCGCTCGTTCGTCCGGGGTGTCGGGCGGAGCCGTATCGGGAAGCGTTTCCGTCCAGGTTTCGCCGGCCGCTTCGTCCCTGGAACGTTGGCTGACCAGATAGTGGGTGACGGTCCCGCATATCAGGACGGAGATCGTCAGGAACAGGTACACGGTGGGCCAGTCGGCGGGGACCAAGAGGGGAGGGAAGAGCAGCGTGTCGACGCCGTATGCGATGACCGTGGCCGTGGGCGTGGCAATGAAAGTGGCCGCGAAAGCCGCCAGCGTGATGCCCGGCGGGCTCCAGTACCGCGTGAGGTAGAGCGTAACGACGTACTCCGCATAGCACAAAGGCGCGACCAAGGCCGAGCACAGACCGAGATAGGCCGCGCGTTGGGTCCATGTGAGGCCATCCGCACCCAACGGGCATATGAGAGTGTATGCGCCCAGGTACAGGGCCATCAAGATCAGGACCCTCTTGAAGATGTAGGGACTCAGCGCTTCACGATACGCAGCCTCCCACGGATGTTCCTTGCTGCCGTCCACCTCATCATCCGAAACCGACGAAGAGTACGAACTGCCCATTTTTCACCAATCCCGTGGTTGAATACCTCTTCATGGACACTATTTGACCGATCGATAAATGTCAAATGGGTTCTCCCTCCGGGATGTTCCGGTCTCCTTGTCGCAGGACCGGAATTCGTCTAAAGAAGCAACAGCTAAACGGACGCGCTGGCAGTGCCGCGCGGCTCAGGGAGGGAAACGATGAGCGACTTTTACAGTGAATGGCTGAACACCACCGGACGGAACGAGGAATTCGTGGAGAACGCGCCGCGAGTCGCGCGCCACAAGGAGCTCGAGTGGGTCAAGACGCGGCAGGACGCCAAGGCCGCGTTGATGATCGCGCCCGAGAAGGGCTTCCCCACCGGCGGCAGCATGATGATGCGGGCGGAGATTCCCGTGGGGTGGCACACCGGGCGTCACAGCCACGGCGAGGAGGCGATTTACGTCGAGAGCGGCACCGGCTTCATGGTGCTCGACGGGAAGCGCTACGACTTCGGGCCGGGTACCGTGCTCCACGTGCCCTACCGTTCCGAGCACCAGTTGTTCAACAACGGCGACGTCCCGGTGGGGTACATCTCGGGGCTGGCATGGCACCTGGAGGCCTCGGTCTACATGGGACGCCTGGAGCAGTTCGAGGACTGCGGCGCCAACGACCCGGCGGCGATGGCGGCCATCGGGCCGGAAGAGTCCCAGGACTGGCCGGAAGACGGCCGGCGCATCTCCATGCACCAGGACCAGCACGAGCTTTCGGGCGAGTCCAAGCACGGCGCCACCTACTTCCTCATGGGGCGCAGCGGCAGCCGCAACGGCTTCAAGGCCACCGCGGCCGCCATCAGTTCCATCTTCGTGGAGTTGCCGCGCTCCAAGAGCCACAGCCACGCGCACCCCGAGGCGTACCTCTACGCGCTCATGGGGGCGGGCTACTCGGAGATCGGCGGGAAGAAGTACACCTGGGAGCAGGGGGACGCGGTCCACGTGCCTCCCGGCATGATGCACCACCAGCACTTCAATCCCAGCGACGGCGAGACCCGCGAGCTGCGCTTCGAGTTCGGCATCCGCTACTGGATCGTGGATCAGTGGAAGGGCTACACCACCATCGACAAGCACCTCAAGGCCATGTCGATGGATGAGGGCGACGAGGACAAGTAGCCCGGCTGGCAAGCCGCCCGCGGCACGGTCCGTTCCGCGCGGACATCGCGGGCGGCTATTCGTCCTATTCGTCGATTCCGGCCAGATCCAGCAGAAACGCGTATTCCAGGGCGATTTCGCGGTAACGTCTGAAACGCCCCGATGCGCCGCCGTGTCCCGCTTCCATATTGGTCTTCAGCAGCAGCCGGTTCCGATCGGTCTTGACGGCGCGCAGCCTGGCGACCCATTTGGCCGGCTCCCAGTACTGCACCTGGGAATCGTGCAGGCCGGTGGTCACCAGCATGTGCGGGTAGTCCCTGGCGGCGACGTTGTCGTAGGGCGAGTAGGACAGGATGTAGTCGTAGAACTCCTTGTCGTCGGGGTTGCCCCACTCGTCGTACTCGCCGGTGGTGAGGGGGATGTCCGGGTCCAGCATGGTGGTGACCACGTCCACGAACGGCACCTGCGCCACCATGCCCTTGAACAGGTCCGAGCGCAGGTTCACCACCGCCCCCATCAGGAGCCCGCCGGCGCTTCCGCCCATGGCGAAGAGCCGTTCCCGTGAAGTATAGCGCTGCTCGATCAGGTGCTCGGCGCACGCGATGAAGTCCGTGAACGTGTTCTTCTTCCTGAGCAGCCTGCCGTCCTCGTACCACGCCCGCCCCATCTCCTCGCCGCCGCGGATGTGGGCGATGGCGAAGACGAAGCCCCGGTCGAGCAGGCTCAGGCGCGCGGAGCCGAAGGCGGCGTCGAGGCTGTGGCCGTAGGAGCCGTAGCCGTAGAGCAGCAGCGGACTGCGGCCGTCGCGTTCCATCCCCTTGCGGTACACCAGCGAGATGGGCACCCGGGCGCCGTCCGCGGCCGTGGCGTGGAGCCGCTCGGTGCGGTAGTCGCCGCTGTCGAAGCCGCCGAGCACCTCTTCCTGCTTGAGCAGGGTCCTCGCGCGCGTCACCATGTCGTAGTCGTAAATGGAGCTGGGGGTGGTCATGGAGGTGTAGCCGTAGCGCAGCACCGTGGTGTCGAACTCCGGGTTCACGCTGGTGCCGGCGGCGTAGGCGGGCTCGCCGAACTCCAGGTAGTGCTCCTCCGAACCGTCCCACGGGATGACGCGGAGGCGCATCAGGCCGTCGTGCCGTTCCTCCAGCACCAGGTGGTCGCGGAACACCTCGAAGCCCTCCAGCAGCACCTCGGGCCGGTGCGGGATGACCTCCTTCCAATGCTCCTTGCCGGTGCGGTCCACCGGCGTCGACATGAGGCGGAAATTCTGCGCTTCGTGGTTGGTGTGGATGAAGAAGCGGTCCTCGAAGTGGTCGACCGCGTGTTCGTGGCCCCGTTCCCGCGGCACGAAGACCGTGAACGCGCCGGTGGGGTCGCCGGCGTCGAGGTAGCGGTACTCGCTGCTCAGGGTCTGGGAAGAGACGATCATCAAGTATCGCTTGGACTTCGTCTTGAACACGTGGGCCGAGAAGGTGTCGTCGGTTTCCTCGTAGACGAGCACGTCCTCGGCGGGATCGGTCCCGAGCACGTGGCGGTAGATGCGGCAGGAGCGCAGGGTCTCCGGGTCCTGCTTGGCGTAGAAGAGCGTGCGGTTGTCGTTGGCCCAGGTGATGTTGCTCGTCACCTCCGGGATGACGTCGGGCAGCGTCTCTCCGGTGGCGAGGTCCTTGAAACGGACGGTGTAGATGCGCCGCCCCTGCGTGTCCTCCGCGTACGCCAGCAGGTCCTGTCCGAAGCTCACCGCTATGCGCGCCACCGAGAAGAACTCGTGGCCTTCGGCCAGCGCGTTGACGTCGAGCATCAGCTCCTCGGGGTTCTCCAGGGACTCGCGCTTGCGCGCGTAAAGCGGATACTCCTGACCCTCCTCGAATCGGGTGTAATAGTAGTAGTCGTCCCTGCGGTAGGGCACGGACATGTCCGTCTGCTTGATGCGCCCCTTGATCTCCTCGAACAGGGAGTCCTCCAGCTCCTGGACGTGGGCCATGGACTCCTTGGTGTGGGCGTTTTCCGCTTCCAGATAGGCCACGGTGTCGGGGTTGTCCCGTTCGCGCAGCCAGTAATAGTCGTCGGTGCGCACGTGACCGTGGTGCTCGAGTCTTTCGGGAATGATCTTGGCGGCCGGTGGATTCAGAGTGCGTTCCATCGGTCCACCTTAGCAGAATTCGGCGCGCCCACGAACGCGGCGCGCGCTCGCATTCCGTGGCCAAAGGCTCTAGTGTTGGCCTGTGCGCATCCGGAAAGGACACCAAGCAGAGGAGGGCGTCATGGCGACCAGGGCCGTCAAGGAGTTCGAAGTCCATCCCTACGTGCAGTTCATGAGCGACCGGTTCGGGGCGTATGACCGCTGGATCGAATCCGAGGGGTTGCCGGTGGTGAGCGGCTCCCACGTCCGGGACGTGCGCCGCATGGAGCTGGGCGAGTGGCCGCGCCGCGGCGGCAAGGGCGCCTACCTGTCGTTCTCCGACCAGCGCGTGGCCGACGGCTACGTGTGCGAGATCGCCGCGGGGACGAGCCTCGAGCCCCAGCGGCACCTGTTCGAGGAGATTGTGCTCATCACCCAGGGACGCGGCGCCACCACGGTGTGGTACGACGACGCGCGCAAGCGCACCTTCGAGTGGGAAACCGGGAGCCTCTTCGCCATCCCCCTCAACGCCTGGCACCAGCACTTCAACGCCAGCGGCCAGGAACCGGCGCGCTATTTCGCCCTCACCAGCGCCCCGGTGGTGTTCGAGCTCTACCGGGACCCGGGTTTCATCTTCAACACCGACCACGTCTTCAGGGACCGCTTCGATCCGGCCCAGGAGGACTTCTTCAGCCGCGACGGGAAGTACAACACCGACTATTACGGCGGCATCCTGGAGAACAACTTCATCAGCAATATCCGCGACATCAAGCTGGTGCCGCGGGAGAAGCGCGGCAAGGGCAACCGCAACATGTACATCCACATGGCCGGCAGCACCATGCTCGCCCACGTCTCCCAGTTCCCGGTGGGGACCTACAAGAAGGCGCACCGGCACGGCCCCGGCGCGCACATCTACATGCTCGACTCCACCGGCTATTCGCTCATGTGGCAGGAGGGCGCGAAGCCCGAGCGCTTCGACTGGCAGGAGGGCACCGTGATGTCGCCGCCGGCGGGGAGCTGGCATCAGCACTACAACACCGGCCCCGAGCCGTGCCGGTTCGTGGCGCTGCACGCTTCCACCGCGGTGCAGGGCGAGGAGCGCGGCGTCGAGCAGATCGAGTTCGAGGACGAGGACCAGGCGCTGCGTCGGATGTACGAGGACGAATGCGCGCGCAACGGCGTCACCGCACAGATGTGACGAGGGCGCGCGGCGCGGGGAGCGCCACCGCGCCAACCCCCTGCCGATGAGCAGATGAGTCCGGCGGGCGCCCCCGCCCGCCGCGACCGAAAGGAGCAGCCATGAGCGAGAGCACTTCCCGGAAGGCCCGGGCCATGGGCATCAACCACGTGGTGCTGGAGGTGGGGGACCTGGACGAGGCGCTGGCGTTCTACGGCGCCATCTTCGACTTCAGCCTGCGCGGCCGGGGCGACCACAACGCCTTCATCGACCTCGGCGACCAGTTCATCCAGTTGAGCCTGGGCAAGACCCAGGAGATGGACGGGAAGCGGCACTTCGGCTTCGTGGTGGACGACCGGGCACCGGTGCGCGCCGCCCTCGAACGCCTCGGCGTCGAGCCCCTGGACCAGCGCCTCAACTTCCGCGACCCCTGGGGCAACCGCATCGAGGTGGTGCCCTACGACGACGTCCAGTTCTCCAAGGCCCCCAACGTGCTCAACGGGATGGGCCTGGGCGGCCTGAAGAAGACGTCCGCCGCCGTCGAGGAGCTTTCGAAGAAGGGGATGACGCCGGAGTAGCCGGCGCCATCCCGTGCTGGCTCAGGACTGCGGCTTCTTGAAGCCCGTGAGAACCTGCAGGTACTCCTTGATGTCCGGCGGCATGTTGTTGATGGATTTCAACTTGTCCGCGATGTCCCGCGGGGATACGTAGGCGATGTTCAAGCGGGACTTCTTCGCTTCCGCCAGAAAACCTGGATCCTCCATCACGGCCTTGTAAGCCTTCCGCAGCGTGGCCACGCGGTCCCCCGGGGTCCCGGGCGGCAGCGTGTATACGCGCGTGATCTGGTTCTGGGCGTTCCAGGCGTTGAAAGCCGCGAGATTCTGACCGGTGAGAACATCCGAGAACAGCGGGATGTCTTTCACCTCGGGATCGGCGTGACGCTTGGTGATGACGAAGGGGACGAATTTCTTGTCCCCGGAGGCATCAAGCATTCCGCGCGCCGTGACCCTCATGGACTCCCAGGTCCAGCACGCGCCGTCCACCTCGCCCGATTCCATGGCGAGCCGTATCTTGGCCGTGCCGCCGTACCCGGGGATGCTCTTGAACTTCGTTCCCAGTTGCTTGTTGAGGAACAGGAACGGATCCGTGGTGTTGCCGGGCGCGCGCGTGCCGCCCATGGCGACCGTCCTGCCCGATTTGACGACATCGTCCAGCGACTTGAGCCCCGAGCCGGCCATGAGGCCGCAGGTCACGGAGTCCGACGTCGGTGTGCCGATGTATTCGTACTTGGCGGGGTCGATCTTCACTTTCTTGTCGCCCATGGCGTGGGCGAAGATCAGCGCCGGGCTCCACACCCCCAGGGTCCGCCCATCGGGTTTGGCGCGCTTGAAAACGTACGTGGCGGTGATCAGGCTCCCCGCCCCCGGCATGTTCTGAACCACGGGCGTCGGGTTTCCTGGAATGTACTTGCCGATGTAGCGGGCAATGTAGCGGGTATAGGTGTCGTAACCGCCTCCCGGCGAGAAGCCCACGAGCATGCGCAGGGTCTTGCCCTTGTAGAATTCCTCGGCGCCCGCCGGGGTCTGCACCAGGGTCAGCGCCAGCAGCGCCGTCAGCAACACGATTCTCCGTAACATGCGATTTTCTCCTTTCTTTGTTCGACGTTCTTGCGGCCCGGTTGGAAGAATTATGGCTTGGGCTTCTTGAAACCCGTCAGAACCCGCAGGTACTCGCGGATGTCGGGCGCCATGGTGTCGAATCCGATCAAGGCGTTGCGGATCTCCCGAGGCGGCACGTAGTCGACGGAGACGTCGGCCTTCTTCGCATCCGCGAGGAAGTCGGGATTCTCCGTCACGGACTTGAAAGCCCTCTGCAGGATCGCGGTCCGGTCCTTGGGCGTTCCCGGCGGCAGCGTGAAGATGCGCGTGATGCCGTTCTGCAGGTTCCAGACCTTGAACGCCTCCAGGTTCTCGCCGGTCAACACCTCCTGGAACAGTGGCAGGTCCTTGACCTCCGGGTTGTCGCGCCGCTGGGCGATGATGAACGGAATCAGCTTCCTGTCGCCGGTGTTGTCGAGCATGCCGCGGGCCGTGACCCTCATGGAGTCCCACGTCCAACACGCGCCGTCCACCTCGCCCTTGTCCATGGCCAGCCGCACCCTGGCGGTGCCGCCGTAGCCCGTGATGCTCTTGAACCTGGTGCCCAGCTCCCGGTTCAGGAACAGGAAGGGGTCGGTGGTGATCCCCGGGGCGCGCGTGCCGCCCATCTTGAGCTCCCTCCCCGACTTGACGATGTCGTCCAGGGTCTTGAGACCCGTGCGCCCCATGATCGCGCACGCCACGGCGTCCCGCGTCGGTACCCCGATGATCCCGAACCGCCTGGGGACGATCTTCACCTTCTTGTCGCCCATGGCGTGGGCCAGCACCAATCCCGGACTCCACACCCCTAGGGTCAGCCCGTCGGGCTTGGCCTTCTTGTAGATGAAATTGGCCGTCACCAGACTTCCGGCGCCGGGCAGGTTCTGCACCACCGGCGTCGGACTCCCGGGAATGTAGTGCCTGATGTAGCGGGCGACGAAGCGAGTGTAAGTGTCGTAGCCGCCGCCCGGCGAGAACCCCACCAGCATGCGCAGGTTCTTGCCCTTGTAGAACTCCTCCGCCCCCGCCGTGGCATGGCCGAGGAACAGCGTCAGTGCGACGGCCAGCGACATGATCATGCGAAACATTGGCAAACTCGTTGGGTGTTCCCGGCCTTGCGCCCGATCAGAACCGGCTACCCGTAACAACGTGCTTCTGGAGTGTCAACCCCGCCGACTCGTCCAGGAGACTCAAATTGGCGTCTGGGCAACGCCTTGCTGTCGCGCCGTCTTGCCGAGTTGCAAGACTGAGCGTGAGACGGAGTCCGGCGATCAATTCGCCTAGTCCACCGCCGTGAAGACGCGGGCAATTTGGTGGTTCTTGATCTGGTGTTCGATCACGTACGGCGAAACACCGAAAGCCGCCGCCAGTTCGCCGATGTCGTCGGTATCGACGACAGGGTGCGCAATTCTGTCTCGCAACCCGGACGCGGGCGCCAGAAACTCGGCTGCGAAGGCGCGGTTGCGCTGTTGCCGCTCCGAGTAGGTCCTCGTGAGCAGCGTGTCGGAGTCCGGCGACAGCAAGACTTCCCCAAGGGCGCGGCAAAATTGAAACCGTTGGCTGTCGGCGCGAACTGCTCGCAAGGCAAAGGCCGGGTTACCGTCGTCGTTACGGGTGACGATGCCGTCTACGAGCCACGGCCAGCCGCCAGCGGCCACGGGCGGTCTGGCTACTCTCTTTATGGAACCGGCATCTTCGCCAAGGGCTTCCGCCAATCGCTGCATGGTGGGTAGCGGTTGGCCATCCAGATTCAGGTGTTGGCGCAGTCGCTGCGCGTATTCGTAGCCGACGTTCCATGGATGTGCGCGATGGAAAATTCCCAGAACTGAGGGACCAAGATACCGGTACTCTGTTTCCGCGATTGCCCCGCTGTAAGCTTCATGGCGGAAGGACCTGAGGCGATCCAAAGAAAGGCTCCGGAATCTCTTTACCTTGAATACGGCATCCACGATTGCGGCCCAATTTTCGGATGGGTCTTCCGTATTGGCGGCCGGCACTGCCTCGCTCAGCAACTCGCCCAGTTTGTCGGTATACAGCACCACCCGGTTGCGTTCGTCGTCGTCCAGGGCATAGGGGTCCCAGCCCAGTCCGGCCGCTGTTTGGCAGAATCGCGCCTCGTCTTCATCCGCAGTCTGAATTGAAGCCCATTCTTCCTGCAGCAAGGTGTCATCGACACCAAGGGATACGAGCCGTCGGATCACCCTGTCGATAAGGCCTGTGCAACACTCGCGAAACTCATCGCTGTCTACCCACGTCTCGCCCTGTTCCAGGAACGCTACCTTGGTCCAACGACTCCCCTCCCGTTTCCAGGTGAGGCGGGTCCAAGAGCCGGACGAAACCGCTTCCAGGCTGGGGAATGAATATCCTTCCCGGTTGGCCCCGAGCGAATGTCGACGACGGAAGTCGGGATTCCCATCCTTCGCCGGGCTTCCGAATTCGTGCATCAGGAACCACCAGTTGATAGCCAACCATTCCGCTAGCGGATAGATCGGGACATAGACAAAATCGCGGATGGTTCTTGCCCGGGTATCCAGTACTCGCGTCACGACGGAGTCATCGGCTTTGATCTGCAGCGATGCCCAGGTCGCGGACAACTCCGGTCCCCTGACCCCTTCTGGGTCCACCCAATCCACTTCGAATTCAAGATGCGGCATAAAGTGACTCGATGCCCTTTGGCCATTCGCCACTGTCCAGCGGATATCCCTTGTAGGAACCCCTTTCACGGTTCACCAGCCGGGCTTCAAAGACCGTGTCGGCGTGCATGTACCACACATAGCGCGGGTATTCCCCCTCCCAAGGCGCGCCGACAGCGCCGCGGTGAATCGCCAACCGAAGCCATCCGGAGACCACTTACGGGTCCGTTATCTCCCGAGGGCAGCAAGAAGCGTCGGCACGCAAGCGAGGTTGGCCGGCAAAGCTTGGAATGTCTTTGTGTTCGGCACTGCCTTCGTAGACCACTTGGTTGGCTAATCTGTCCAGGTTGGTGTCCGGCGGACAATACATCGTCCGTTTACGCGGACGCCTGCGTCGTGGGGCTCGCATCGTCCAATATCCTCCAGGTGGACAAGTATAGCGCTCATACACGGGTGAGAACTAGTCAATGGAAGTACGACAAGACACGGGATGCGGAGGCTCCGCAGTTTGAAACAGTACCCACCGCCGCCGGGCTGCGCGTGTTCGAGGCTTGGGTCCGGCGCTCTATGGGGATGGGTCGGTGATTCGAATGCGCGAGCGAGAATGCCCCGTCGCAGGGGCCTTGGCGGCCGGCACGGGCAAGAGCCGTTCGCTCATGGGTGCGCGACCCCGCTCCTTAGGCCTAAACGTTCTTGGTAGCCTCGCTGCGGACCGTCTCGTTGAGGGAGCCGGTGCGGTAGCCCTGCAGGTCGATGCTGACGTACGTGAAGCCGGCTTCCTTGAAGCGCCGAAGGATTTCCTCGCGCAGGTCCGGCCGCAGCAGCTTGTCGAACTCGTCGGGCGCCACCTCGATGCGCGCCAGCGCGTCGTGGTAGCGCACCCGGTAGACGCGGAAATCGAGTTCGCGGAGCACGCGCTCGCAGCGGTTCACCTGGGTGAGCTTCTCGGGGGTGATGGCGGTGCCGTAGGGGAAGCGGCTGGAAAGGCACGCCAGCGCTGGCTTGTCCCAGACCCGGAGCCCCATGCGCCGGGCGGCCTCGCGGATGTCGGCCTTGGTGAAGCCGAGTTCGTCCAGCGGCGAGCGCACGCCGCGCTCGCGCGCCGCCTTCCGCCCCGGCCGGTGGTCGCCGCGGTCGTCCAGATTGAAGCCGTCGAGCACGTGCGGGATGTCCAGGGCCGCGGCCTCGTCGACGGCCTTGCCGTAAAGCTCGGTCTTGCAGAAATAGCAGCGGTTGACGGGGTTGGCGGCGTAGCGGGGATCGTCCAGCTCGTACGTGTCGACGAGCCGGTGGCGGGCGCCGATGCTCTCGGCGAGGCTCCGGGCGTCCGCCCCCTCCTCCGGCGCGAGGCTGGGGGAGACCGCGGTGAGCGCCAGGGCGTCGTCCCCGAGCACGTTCACCGCCTCGGCCAGCAGATAGGCCGAGTCGACGCCGCCGGAGAAACAGACCACCACGTGGCCCATTTCCCGCAGCAGCGCCCGAAGTCGGGTCACTTTGCTCGTCAGTGCGTCGGTGCCGCCCTCGTCGTCCCGGTGCTCCTCTCCGTCATTCCCGCGGAAGCGGGAATCCAGGAGGGGAGGGGCGGGGGAAGCCTTCATATGCCCTGCACCTAGCCCCTCACGGGGTCGTCTTGACCCTCGGCCGCTCCAGCAGCGTGTCGCGCCAGCGCTTCACGTTGGGCAGGTCCTCGGTGATGGACGTCCGGTAGTGGTCCTCACGGGTGAAGAACGGGATGTAGGTGATGTCGGCCAGCGAGTAGTCGTCGACGATGTATTCGCGGCCGGTCATGCGCTCTTCCAGCGTCTCCAGGTGCTGCCGCAGCCGCTTCTTGTTCTTCTCCACCTCGTGGTCGTGGCGGATATTGCCCGCCGCGGCCTGGAGCCGGGTGTTGCAGAAGTCGATCCAGATGCGCACCTCGGCGCGCTTCGTCAGCTCCTTGGGCATCAGCGGCACGTCGGGGAACTTCTCGTCCAGGTACTCGTTGATGACCGCGGATTCGTATATCACCGCGTCCTCGTCCACCAGCACGGGCACCTTGCCGTACGGGTTGAGGGTGACCAGTTCTTTCGACTTGTTCTGCAGGTCGCATTCGATCAAGTCGTAAGGGATGTCTTTCTCGGCCAGGACAAGCCTTGTCCTGTGGGCGTACGGTCAAGGACCGTAGGACAGTAGTCGCAACATGTCGTCCTCCTTCGAGTCCGCGGCCCGCTCCCGCGCCGGCCGCCGTTCGGGCGGGCTCGAAACCCGCTTGTGGTCAATTCTACGCGACGATCGGCTCCTTCACCGGCACGTGGCTGGGTCGCCGCGGCACGCGTGTGCGCGGCTTGCCGTCCACCTGCGAGTTGCCCGCGCCGAACAGCAGCAGACGGTCCCCGCCGGTGTTGCAGAGCTGGTACGGCTGGCCCGATCTCAGCAGGATCGTGTCGTGCGGGTTCAGGACGAACTCGTCCTCCGGCGTCCGCACCGTGCACTGGCCCTCGAGGACCATGAAGATATGGTCGTCGTTCTCGTGGTAGTGCATGTCGTCCTGCATGTTCGCTTCACAGTTGATGGTCCAATAGTAGGTCAGGTCCGTGCGCCACAACGAAAGATGGCGGATCTCCGGGTTTGCCTTGGCCTCTTCGATGGGGTTCTTGACCTCGTACATGCGCCTTTCCTCCTTGTCGTTCCGGGATGGCTACTTGTTCGCCACGAGCTTGCCGTGGGTGCCGTCGCAGTAGGGCCGGGTCTTCGAGCGCCAGCACGAGCAGATGGCCATGGTCCGCGGCTTGTCCACGACGATCTCCCGCGGCGTGATGGACGTCACCTTGTGCGAGCCGTCGCAGAACGGGAAGTTCTGGGTGCGCCCGCACATGCAGTAGAACCGGCTCTTGGATTCCTGCCGGACGATCACCGGCTCGATCAGATCATCGTACGCCAAACTCATTCGAGTTCCTCCCTTGGTACGCTGGCGCTCCGGCTCGGCCGGGCACTCCCGCAGTGAGCGCCGTCGGCGCTTGAAGCTTGAAATATATACTCCAGTTTGGGGCGGAGAGCCAGACGAAGCCTACACGAGGAGGCCCATGACCGTCCGCGCATCGACGACATGGATGTTCGGACCGGCTGCCGCGACGGTGTTCTCCGGGACGAACCGTGCCTGTACCACCTCGGCGTCCTCGGTGTCACCGAGATGTCCGACAAGGACACCCGCGACGGGGCGAGACGTTTCAACACGGCGCGCCGTCCACTTGACCTCGCCCACCAGCAGCCGCTTCCCGTCCACCGAACGCGCGACGACGTCCAGTTCCGGCGCGTTGCCGCGCCAGTACCGTTGCGCGGGCTCCCAGGGACCCAGCCGGCCCAAGGGCGTATCGGAGCGGTGCAGCAGGGGGACGGCTCGGCGGCACAGCTCCTCCCAGGCGACGGCATCGAGGGCCGGCCGATGCCGATGCCAGTACGTGAGCCGTGTCTCGCGGGGCGCGGCCGCGAGGGCGGCCCGGTGCGGAGCGACCACCCGGAACCACAAGTGCAGAAACGGGTCGTCGATGCGGTACAGGCTGCGCCTGCCCGCCTTGGGGTCGCTGCCGAACGGCGTGTCGCGGCGTACAAACCCCATCTCGATCAGCGATGCCAGCGGCCGCGACAGGCTGGAGGCAGGCTTGCCGAGGCGGTCGGCGATCTCGCTGACCCGGTGCGCCCCGTTGCCGATCACGTCGAGCAAGGGCCGCAACGCCGTGGCGGGAGGGGTTTCCTCCCGCAACAGCCGATCGGGTTCACCATGAAGCGGACCCGCCGGGTCGAGAACCAGTGCATCCACCGCCGCCTCGATGTCGCTTCCGAAGGGTTCGGCGAGTTCCCAGTAACGGGGTACGCCACCCCACAGCGCGTAGGCGCCCACCAACCCGCGGTGCTTGTCCCAGGGAAATGCCTCGGCGAGATGTCCCGGCGGCAAGGGGCCGACCGCGAAGGCTTCGACCGCCCGGCCGTAGAGCGGCGCGGCGGCGTCCAGTATCACGCTGTGCATCATGCGCTGGCTCGATCCGCACACCACCAGGCGAACCCGCCGCTCCAGTCGATCCAGCCAGTTCTGCAGAACACCGGGCAACGCGGGGTCCGCCTCGATCAGATAGGGCAGCTCGTCGAGCACCCACGGCCCCTCCCATCCAGCGCGGTCCGCCTCGACGGAAAGCCGTGTCAGAAACGAGCGCCAGTCCGGGTACTCGACGTCGGCAAAGCCCGGGAATCGTTCCGCCACCGCCGCCGCCAGGTAGCGCCGTTGCACCGGCGGGGACGACTGATCCGCCACCGTGTACAGACCGTCGTGCGCCCGGGACCATTCGATGAGCAGCCGCGATTTCCCGATTCTCCGGCGGCCCCAGATGACGGCGAAAGCGCCGGGGCGGGACAGGACGCTGTCCAGCCGCTCCATCTCGTGGCGGCGATCGAGGAATTGCATTCATTTATTATGCGTAGTAACATTATGTTTTGCAACATAATAAATGCGCATTGATTTTGATTGATCCACAAAAGTCGGGGGAACCTAGTCGAGGTGCGTTCGCTGCGTTGGGACGAGACGCAAGCGGAGGAGTACACGATCAACCCCTTAGTTGACACCCCTCAACCCATATATTACCCTCCCCTCCAGCCTCCGCATGACTCTCCTGACAGGACGGTGCGCGGCATTTAACCATGGGTAGCGAGACGCTCTGGCCGCTGGGTCTGTACTTTCTGATTGCTCTCGTCGTGGCGGGCAGCATGATCGGGTTGTCGTTCGTCCTGGGCGAGCGCCATTCGGACCGCGCCACCGGCGAGCCCTACGAGTCCGGCATCCTCTCCACCGGGTCGGCGCGCGTGCGTCTCTCGGTGAAGTTCTACATCGTCGCGATGCTCTTCGTGATCTTCGACCTGGAAGCGGTGTTCATCTTCGCCTACGCCGTGGCGTACGAGGAGGTGGGCTGGGCCGGCTACGCCGGCATGGTGATATTCGTGGCGGTGCTGGTGGTGGGGCTGATCTACGAATACCGCATGGGCGCGCTCGACTGGGAGCCTATCCGCCTGAGGCGGGCCAAGGCCGGTCGGGAAAGGATCGGCATTTGATGCAATGGTCGCTGTCCAAACCCCAGGCGGCCGAGCCGCAGAGGGGGGCCTTCGACGACGCCATACAGCGGCTGCTGGTGATGGCGCGCCTTGAGGATCTGGTGCGGTGGGGACGCAAGAACTCCATGTGGCCGTTCCACTTCGGGCTTTCCTGCTGCTTCGTGGAGATGGCCACGAGCCTCACCAGCAAGTTCGACGTGGCCCGCTTCGGCGCCGAGGTCATCCGCGGCACGCCGCGGGAGGCCGACGTCATCGTGATCGCCGGCACCCCCTTCATCAAGATGGCGCCGGTGGTGCGGCGCCTGTACGAGCAGATGATGGAGCCCCGCTGGGTGATCTCCATGGGCGCCTGCGCCAACTCCGGCGGCATGTACGACATCTACAGCGTGGTCCAGGGAGTGGACAAGATCCTTCCCGTGGACGTGTACGTGCCGGGCTGCCCGCCCGCTCCCTGGGCCTTTCTGGAGGCGTTGACCCTTTTGCAGAAGGCCGTGGGCAACGAGCGCCGGCCCCTGAGCTGGATGGTGGGCCCGCAGGGCGTGGAGAAGGCGGTGTTGCCCGCCATGCGCGACGTCAAGCGGCCGGACCGGGTTCGAGCCACGAGCCTGCGTACGCCGGACGAGGTCTAGCAACTCCCAGTAAAGCGATGAGCACGGTTGCTTCGTTCTTGAGCAGGAATGACCGAATGATCCAATCGGCGCGACGCGCGGTGAGCGGGGAAAGGTGGGCGGGTCCGGACGATGAGTGACGCGCCCGCCGTGGTGAACGAGCTCGAAGGCCGTTTCGGCGCCGATTCCTTCACGGTGCAGAAGACCCGCGCCGGCTTTCCCACCCTGTGGACGTCACGGGACAAGCTCCCGGCTTTCCTCAACTTCCTCAAGACCGAGGTGCCACGCCCCTTCGGCACGCTGTACGACCTCACCGCCATCGACGAACGCTTCCGCCAGCACCGCGACGGCCAGCCCGAGAGCGATTTCACCGTCCTTTACCATCTGCTCTCCTACGAGCGGAACGAGGACCTGTGCATCAAGGTGCCGCTGTCGGACGGCGACGCCGCGCTGCCCACGTCCACCGGCCTGTGGCCCTCGGCCAACTGGTACGAGCGCGAGGTGTGGGACATGTTCGGCGTGCGCTTCGACGGGCATCCGGCGCTGCGCCGCATCCTCATGCCGCTCACCTGGGAGGGCCACCCGCTGCGCAAGGAGCATCCCGCCCGGGCCACGGAGATGGGACCGTTCCAGCTTCCCGACGAGCGCCAGGAACGCGAGCAGGAGGCGCTGCGCTTCCGCCCGGAGGACTGGGGCATGAAGCGCACCCGCGATGGCGCGGACTTCATGTTCCTGAACGTCGGCCCGCAGCATCCCGGCACCCACGGTGTCATCCGCATCATCCTGCAGCTCGACGGCGAGGAGATCGTCGATTGCCTGCCCGAGATCGGTTTCCACCACCGGGGCGCCGAGAAGATGGGCGAACGCCAGTCGTGGCACTCGTTCATCCCCTACACCGACCGCATCGATTACCTCGGCGGGGTCATGAACAACCTCGCGTACGTCCTGTCGGTGGAGCAGTTGGCCGGCATGGACGTCCCCGACCGCGCCCAGGTCATCCGCGTGATGATGTGCGAGTTGTTCCGCATCGCCAGCCATCTGGTGTGGTACGGCACCTTCGCTCAGGACGTGGGCTCCCTTTCCGCGGTCTTCTACACGTTCAACGACCGCGAGCGCATCTTCGACATCGTCCAGGCCGTGTGCGGCGGACGCATGCATCCGAGCTGGTTCCGCATCGGCGGCGTGGCCCACGATCTGCCCAAGGGCTGGCAGGCCATGGTGCGGGACTTCGTCGACTACATGCCGGACCGGCTCGCGGAATACGACAAGATCGTGATGCAGAACCGCATCTTCAAGGCGCGCACCCAGGGCATCGGCGCCTACACCGCCGAAGAGGCCATCGACTGGGGCGTCACCGGCCCCGGTCTCCGCGCCTGCGGCTACGAGTGGGACTTCCGCAAGAAGCGGCCCTACTCGGGCTACGACCAGTTCGACTTCGACGTTCCCATCGCCCAGAAGGGCGACTGCTACGACCGCGCGCTGGTGCGCGTCGAGGAGATACGCCAGAGCCTGCGCATCATCGACCAGTGTCTCAAGAACATGCCCTCCGGGCACTACAAGTCGGACCATCCGCTGGCCACGCCGCCGCGCAAGGAGCGCACGATGCACGACATCGAGACGCTCATCAACCACTTCCTCAGCGTGAGCTGGGGGCCGGTGATTCCGGTCGGGGAATCCTTCGTGGGCATCGAGGCCACCAAGGGCAACAACGGCTACCGTCTGGTGAGCGACGGCGGCACCATCCCTTACCGGGTGCGTATCCGCACCCCGTCCTTCGCCCACATGCAGATGATCCCGCTCATGAGCCGCGGCGTCATGGTGCCGGATCTCCTGGCGATTCTGGGCAGCATCGACTTCGTGCTGGCGGACATAGACCGATGAAGAAGGGCGCGGAGCGAGATCGAAGAGTGACGAGCGCGACATGCTGACGGAAGACGAGCGCAAGAAGATCCGGGCCGAGGCGGCCCACTACGACCACCCGCAGGCCGCGTGCGTGGAGGCGCTGAAGATCGTCCAGGAGCACCACCGCTGGGTGTCGGACGAGCACCTGAAGGAAATCGCCGCGCTCCTGGACATGAGCCCGGAGGCGCTCGACAGCGTCGCCACCTTCTACAACCTGATCTTCCGCAAGCCGGTGGGGGAGAACGTCATCCTCCTGTGCGACAGCGTGAGTTGCTGGATCCTGGGTTACGAGGGTATTCGTGCCCATCTCAAGGAACACCTCGGCGTGGAGTTGGGCGAGACCACCGCGGACGGCAAGTTCACCCTGCTGCCCATGGCCTGCCTCGGCACCTGCGACCGGGGGCCGGCGATGATGGTGGGGAACGAGCTTTACCGCAACCTGGACAACGACAAGGTGAACGAGATACTCGCCCGCTACCGGCAGCCGTCGGGCGCCTGACCGGACTGGACGATATGGCGAACGGATCATCCATGGACAAGCCCCTGACCGGGGACCTGCGGCCGGACGGCACCGTGCTCGACCTGGCGGCCTACGAGCAGGTGGGCGGCTACGAGGCGCTGCGCAAGGTGCTCAAGGAGATGGCCCCGGCGGACGTCCTCAAGGAGGTGACGGACTCCAGGCTCCGGGGACGCGGCGGCGCGGGCTTCCCCACGGGCCAGAAGTGGAGCTTCGTGCCCATGGGCGACAATGCGCCCACGCCCAAGTACCTGGTGGCCAACGCCGACGAGATGGAGCCGGGGACCTTCAAGGACCGTCTGATCCTGGAAGGGAACCCGCACCTGCTCATCGAGGGGATGATCCTGTCCGCCTACACCATCCAGGCCACGCAGGGCTACATCTTCCTGCGCTGGGCCTACAAGCTCGCGGCGGAGCGCATCACCCGCGCGCTGGCCGAGGCCTACGACAAGGGCTACCTCGGCCGGAACATCCTGGGCTCGGGCTACAACTTCGAGCTGCATCTGCACACGAGCGCCGGGCGCTACATGTGCGGCGAGGAGACCGGGCTCCTGAACGCGCTGGAGGGCAAGCGCGCCAATCCCCGGGCCAAGCCGCCGTTCCCCCAGGTGAGCGGCCTGTTCGGCAAGCCCACCATCGTGCAGAACGTCGAGACCCTGTGCAACGTGGCGCCGATCCTGCGCAACGGCGCCCAGTGGTACCTGGGCCTGAGCCGCAGCGAGGACGGCGGCACCAAGCTCTACGGCGTCAGCGGCAAGGTGCGGCGGCCGGGGGTATGGGAGCTGCCCCTGGGCACCACCATCCGCGAGATCCTCGAGCGGCGCGCCCGCGGCATGCGCGAGGGCTACAAGTTCCGCGGCCTCCTGCCGGGGGGCGCCTCCACCGATTTCCTGGTGGAGGAGCACCTGGACGTGAAGATGGACTACGGTTCGGTGCAGGCGGCGGGCAGCCGGCTGGGCACCGGCCTGATGGTCGTCCTCGACGACCAGACCTCGGTGGTGGGCATGGTGCTCAACCTCGAGCGCTTCTTCGCCCAGGAGTCCTGCGGCTGGTGCACGCCGTGCCGCGACGGCCTGCCCTGGACCGCGCGCATTCTCCAGGGACTCCTCGAAGGGCGCGGGCGCCCCGGCGACCTGGAGCGGCTGGAGATGCAGATCCGCATGATGGGGCCGGGCAACACCTTCTGCGCGCTGGCCCCCGGCGCCATGGAGCCGTTGCAGAGCGCCCTCAAGTATTTTCGGGAGGACTTCGAAAAGCTCTTGCCGAAGAGCGACGCAGCGTAACCATCATGGCCACCATCTACGTCGACGACCGGCCCTACGAGGTCGACCCCGCCAAGAACCTGCTGGAGGAATGCCTCTCCAAGGGACTCGACCTGCCGTACTTCTGCTGGCACCCGGCCCTGGGGTCCGTGGGCGCCTGCCGCCAGTGCGCGGTCAAGCAGTTCCGCGACGAGAACGACCAGCGCGGCCGCATCGTCATGGCGTGCATGACTCCCGCCATGGACGGCGCGCGCATCTCCATCCGGGACAAGGACGCGGCGCAGTTCCGCGCCGGCATCGTCGAGCTCCTGATGAGCAACCACCCGCACGACTGCCCGGTGTGCGACGAGGGCGGCGAGTGCCACCTCCAGGACATGACGGTGATGACCGGGCACAACTACCGCGGCTACCGCTTCGGCAAGCGCACCTTCACCAACCAGCAACTGGGGCCGTTCATCAACCATGAGATGAACCGCTGCATCACCTGCTACCGCTGCGTGCGCTACTACCGGGACTACGCCGGCGGCAAGGATCTGGACGCCTTCGCCTCCCACAACCACGTCTACTTCGGGCGCCACGAGGACGGTGTCCTGGAGAACGAGTTCAGCGGCAACCTGGTGGAGATCTGCCCCACGGGCGTCTTTACCGACAAGACCCTGAAGCAGCACTACACCCGCAAGTGGGACCTGCAGACCGCGCCGTCGGTGTGCGCCCATTGCAGCCTCGGATGCAACACCATCGCGGGCGAGCGCTACGGAGGGCTCCGGCGCATCCTCAACCGCTACAACGCCCAGGTGAACGGCTACTTCCTGTGCGACCGCGGCCGCTTCGGCTACGATTTCGTGAACGGCGACCGGCGCCTGCGCCAGCCGCGCCTGCGCCAGGACGGCGAGAGCCGCCCGGTCAGCGGCGCGGACGCGCTGAAGCGCACGGCGCTCCTGATGGGACGGCAGTCCCGCGTCATCGGCATCGGCTCGCCGCGGGCGTCGATGGAGGCGAACTTCGCTTTGCGGACACTCGTGGGCTCGCGCAACTTCTTCAGCGGGATGGCCCCCGGCGAGGAGCACCTGGTGGCGCGCATGCTGCTCGTGCTCCGGGGCGCCGGTGTCCGCACCCCGTCGCTGTCCGAGGTGGAGTCGGCCGACGCGGTCTTCGTGCTGGGGGAGGACGTCACGCAGACGGCGCCGCTGCTGGCGCTGGCGATTCGCCAGGCGGTGAAGCAGGCGCCGCGCAAGCAGGCCATGCAGTTGCGTATTCCGCGCTGGGACGACGCCGCCCTGCGCGGGGTCATACAGCAACAGAAGGGACCGCTGTACGTCGCCACGCCGGCGGGCACCCGGCTCGACGAAGTGGCCACCCAGTGCTTCAGGGGAGCGCCCGATGACGTGGCGCGGCTGGGGTTTGCCGTGGCGCGCGCGCTGGACGCGAGCGCTCCGGCGGTGAAAGGGTTGTCGCGGGAAGAGCGCGCGGCGGTCCAGGCGGTTGCCAAGACGCTGCGGGCGGCGGAGCGGCCGGTGATCGTGTCCGGGTCCGGCTGCGGCAGCGAGGCGGTGGTCGACGCGGCGGCGCAGGTGGCGCGGGCGCTCGGCGGGGCCGGGACCGCCAACCTGTGTTTCACGGCCGCCGAATGCAACAGCTTCGGCTTGGGGCTGCTCAATGCCATGGGCACCGCCGAGGCTTTCCAGCGGGTGGCCGACGGTCTTGTCGACACGGTGGTGGTGCTGGAGAACGACCTCTACCGCCGGGTGGGGCGCGCCTCGGTGGATGCCATGCTGGAGTCCGCCCACGTCGTCGCCATCGACCACTCCGCCACGGACACGATGGCCGGCGCCGAGGTGGCGTTTCCGTCGGGTACCTTCGCCGAGACCGAGGGCACCGTGGTGAACAACGAAGGCCGCGCGCAGCGGTTCTACCAGGTGTTCGTGCCCGAGGGCGAGGTGAAGCCGGCGTGGGGCTGGCTGGGGGAGATGGCCCAGGCGGCCGGACGCACCGAGTTGACGGGGCTGCGCTCGCCCGACGATCTCCTGGCGGCGCTCGGGCGCGCGGTGGCGGTGTTCGAGGGACTGCCGAAACACGTGGCGGGCGCGTCGTTCCGGGTGAACGGGGAAAAGGTGCCGCGCCTGTCGCCGCGCGCCAGCGGCCGCACGGCCGTTTCGGCCAACGTGAACGTGCACGAGCCCAAGCCGCCGGCGGACCCGGATTCGCCCTTGGCGTTCACCATGGAGGGTTATCCGCAGCAGCCGCCGTCGCCGCTGATCACGCGTTTCTGGGCGCCGGGATGGAACTCGGTCCAGTCGCTCAACAAGTTCCAGGCGGAGGTGGGCGGGGCGCTCACCGGCGGCGATCCCGGCACACGGCTGATCGAGCCGGTGGCCAACGGCGCCGCGGCTTACACCGACGAGATCCCGCCCGCGTTCAAGCGTCGCGCGGGCGAGTTCCTGGTGGTGCCGCTGCACCACATCTTCGGTTCGGACGAGCAGAGCGCGGCCGCGCCGGCGGTGGCGCAACGGAGCCCCGGGGCGTACGCGGCGCTCAACTCGGAAGACGCGCGGACGCTGGGGGTTCAGGAGGGGGAGTTCGTGGAGATCGAGCTGGACGGCGGGATGTTCCAGTTGCCGGCCCGCCTCATGCCCAGCATGACCGCCGGCCTGGTGGGCGTGCCCGTGGGAATCGGCAACGTCCGCGGCGTGGACGTCCCGGCCTGGAGCCGGTGCCGCAGGGTGTGACGTGACGGACGTGCTGCTACAGATCGCGGTGATCCTCGGGGTGCTCAACGCGCCCCTGATCCTGGCCGCGCTGCTCATCTGGCTGGAGCGGCGCTTCCTGGCGCTGCTGCAGGACCGCCACGGTCCCAACCGGGTGGGTCCGCTGGGGCTCGGCATCGTGCTGGCGGACATGATCAAGATCTTCACCAAGGAGGACTGGGTCCCGCCCTTCGCCGACCGCGCCGTGTTCATTCTGGCCCCGGCGGTCATCGTCATCACCGGGCTGATGTCCGTGGCGGTCATACCCATCACCGAGACCATCGGCGTCACCGACCTCAACATCGGGCTGCTGTTCTTCCTCGCCATGTCGTCCATGGGCGTCTACAGCGTGGTGCTGGCGGGGTGGGCGTCGAACAACAAGTATGCGCTCCTGGGGGGGCTCCGGGCCTCGGCCCAGATGGTGAGCTACGAGGTGTTCATGGGGCTCTCGCTCATGGGCGTCGTGCTCATGGCGGGGTCCTTCAGCCTGCGCGACATCGTCGCGGCGCAGCAGGATATCTGGTTCATCGTGCCCCAGTTCCTGGGCTTCGTCATCTTCTTCATCGCCGGGCTGGCCGAGACCCATCGTCTCCCTTTCGACCTGCCCGAGGCCGAGGCCGAGTTGGTGGCGGGATTCCACTCCGAGTACTCGGGGATGAAGTTCGGCATGTTCTTCGTCGGCGAGTACGTCGGCGTGACGGTGATCTCGGCGATGATCGTGACGCTGTTCTGCGGCGGGTGGATGGGGCCGGTGCTGCCGGGCATCGTGTGGTTCGCGCTGAAGCTGCTGTTCTTCATCCTGATATTCATCCTGTTGCGGGCGTCGCTGCCGCGGCCGCGCTTCGATCAGTTGATGGCCTTCGGCTGGAAGGTGCTGCTGCCGCTGTCGCTGCTCAACGTGGTGGTGACGGCCGGGGCGCTGCTGCTGTGGAAGGCTTGAGGGTCTGTTGATGTCGTCGTGTCCGAACGCCGTGAGGAACCATCGATGCTAAGCATGCTGCGGACCATCTGGACGGTGCTGCTGCACCTGTTCCGGCGCCCCATCACGGTCCAGTACCCCGAGGAGAAGCCGTACCTGCCGCCGCGTTACCGCGGGCGGATCATCCTTTCGCGGGATCCGGACGGGGACGAGCGCTGCGTGGGCTGCTACCTCTGTTCCGCCGTCTGTCCGGTGGACTGCATCGCGCTCCAGGCGGGGGAGCGGCCGGACGGCCGGCGCTATCCGGAGTTCTTCCGCATCAACTTCTCGCGCTGCATCTTCTGCGGCCTGTGCGAGGAGGCGTGTCCGACCTATGCGATTCAACTGACGCCGGACTTCGAGTTGTGCGACTTCAACCGGCAGAGTCTCGTGTACGAAAAGGAGGATCTGCTGATCAACGGCCCGGGCAAGTATCCCGGCTACAACTTCTACCGGGTCGCCGGCCTGGCCGTCAGCGGCAAGGAGAAGGGCGCCTCCGAGAACGAGGACAAGCCCGTGGACGTGAAGAGCCTGCTGCCGTGACCGGCAGCGCGGGGAACCAGGCTGTCAACGCAGTATCCGTAGTGCCATGACGCTTATCTACTATGTCGCGGCCGCCGTCGCCGTCTTCTCGACGGCCATGGTCATCACCCGTTCCAACGCGGTGCACGCATTGCTGTACATGATCGTGTCGCTGCTGTCGCTGGCGCTGATCTTCTTCACCCTGGGGGCGCCCTTCGTGGCGGCTCTGGAGGTGATCGTTTACGCCGGCGCCATCGTGGTGCTGTTCGTGTTCGTCATCATGATGCTCAATCTCGGCGCCGAGGCCACCGCCCGCGAGCGCCGCTGGCTGCAGCCCAAGGCATGGATCGGTCCGGCGATTCTCACCGCCGTCCTGTTCGCCGAGTTCCTGGTGGTGGTCGCCACCGAGCCCGCCGCGGCGGGCGCTCCCGCGGGCGTGGGCGTCAAGCGCGTGGGCGCCGCCCTCTACGGCCGCTACGTGCTGGGCGTGGAGCTGGCCGCCATGCTCCTGCTGGCCGGGCTGGTGGGCGCGTTCCACCTGGCCCGCCGCGTGTCTTCCGACGACGAGGAGGATGAGTCCTGATGGCCGCGGTCCCCATGGAGCACGGACTCGTGCTGGCGGCGGTGCTGTTCGGGCTGGGGCTCACGGGCGTCCTGGTGCGCCGCAACATCATCTTCGTGCTCCTGTCCCTTGAGATCATGCTCAACGCCGCCGCCCTGGCCTTCGTGGTGGCGGGGGCGCACTGGGGCCAGGCCGACGGACAGGTCATGTTCTTCTTCATTCTGGCCATGGCCGCGGCCGAGGTGGCCGTGGGCCTGGCGCTGGTGGTGCAGCTCTATTATCGCTTCAACACCCTGGACGTGGACACGGTGAGCGACCTGAGAGGCTGACATGCTCGAGCTGCTGTGGCTGATACCCGCCTTTCCCCTCGCCGGCTTCCTCGCCCTCACGCTGGTGGGGTCGCGCCTGTCGCGCACCGAGGTGGCCTACGTGGGCGCGGGTTCCGTGGGCCTGTCGGCGGTGGTGACGCTGTTGGTGGGGCTGAGCTTCATGGCGGCGCCGCCCGCCGGGGGCAGCTTCGTCCAGACCCTGTGGATATGGGTGGACGTAGCCGGCTTCCGTCCCGCGTTCGCGTTCCATCTCGACGCCCTGTCGCTCACGATGATCTTCGTCGTGACCTTCGTGGGCTTCCTGATCCACCTCTACTCCGTCGAGTACATGATGGGGGAGGAGGGCTACAGCCGCTTCTTCGCGTACATGAACCTGTTCGTGTGCGCCATGCTGACGCTGCTCCTGGCCGACAACCTCATGCTGCTGCTCCTCGGCTGGGAGGGCGTGGGCCTGTGCAGCTACCTGCTGATCGGCTTCTTCTACAAGGACGAGGCCAACAGCCAGGCCGCCAACAAGGCCTTCATCGTCACCCGGGTGGGGGACACGGCCATGCTCATGGCGCTGTTCCTGCTCTTCGCCGAGCTGGGCACCCTGGACATACAGGTGCTGCTGGAGCGGGCGGGCCAGCAGTTCCAACCCGGCTCGGGCATGGCCACGGCCGTGGCGCTGCTGCTGCTGGGCGGGGCCGTGGGCAAGTCGGCGCAGCTTCCGCTCCAGACCTGGCTGCCGGACGCCATGGCCGGGCCCACGCCGGTGAGCGCCCTGATCCACGCGGCCACCATGGTGACCGCGGGCGTCTACCTCATCGCCCGCACCCACGTGCTCTTCACCCTGGCGCCGGCGGTGCTGACGCTGGTGGCGGTCATCGGCACGCTGACGCTGCTGATGGCGGGCTTCGCCGCGCTGGTGCAGTCCGACATCAAGCGGGTGCTCGCCTACTCCACCATCAGCCAGATCGGCTACATGTTCCTGGCCCTGGGGGTGGGCGCGTGGTCGGCGGCGCTGTTCCATTTCATGATCCATGCCTTCTTCAAGGCGCTCTTGTTCCTGGGGGCGGGCGCGGTGATCATGTCGCTGCACCACGAGCAGGACATGTACCGCATGGGCGGCCTGCGCCGGCAGATGCCGTTCACCTTCTGGTGCTTCCTCATCGGCTCGGCAGCGCTGGCAGCCGTGCCGGTGGTCACCGCGGGCTTCTACAGCAAGGACCTGATCATCTGGAACGCGTACAACTCCGAGATCGGCGGCGTCTGGCTGTGGGCCGGAGCACTGGCCGGGGCGCTTCTGACTTCGATCTACACTTTCCGCATGGTGTTCCTGACCTTCTACCGCGAGGCCACCGAGTGGGTGCGGCATCTCATGCCCATCCGTGAGCCGGGGCCGTGCGTGCGCATCCCGCTGGGGGTCCTGGCGGTGCTCTCGGTGGCGGCTGGCGTGATCGAGCTGCCGCATACCATGGGCTCGCTCACCCTGTTCTCCGGTTTCCTGAACACGGCGCTGCCGGAGTACCACGGCGTGCACGCGAGCTACGGCACCGAGCTTCTTTTCGAGCTGCTGGCGGCGGCCGCGTCGCTGGGCGGCATCTGGCTCGTGTGGACCCTGGTGATGGCGTCGCCCGGGCCCATGGAGCGCATCGCGGAGCAGCCGTGGGCGCGCGGCCTGGAGCGGCTGTGGTTCAGCGGCTGGGGCTTCGACGCCCTCTATGACGCGCTCTTCGTCAAGCCCTGGCTGTGGTGCGCAAGGGTCAACAAGGACGACTTCATCGACGTCTTCTATCGCGCCGCCGCTTTCGTCACCGAGACGCTCCACTTCGTCGCGAGCATGACGCAGACGGGCGCGGTGCGGTGGTACGCCACCGGCATCGCGGTGGGCGCGGTACTGACCGTGGGACTGGTGATCATCCTATGAGCCTTGCCTGGATCCTGCTTCTGCCCTTCGGGGGCGGCCTCGCGGCGTGGATCGCGGGGCGGTGGAGCGACCTGTGGGCGCGCTGGATCGCGCTGGGGACGGCGCTGCTCCACCTGTTGTTGCTGCTGGTGACCTGGGGCGTCTTCCTCACCCGCGTCGCGCCCGCGCCGGGCGGGTGGCTGATGGCTTCCAAGCAGCCCTGGATCCCGCAGTTGGGCATCAGCTTCCACCTGGCCGTGGACGGCATCAGCCTGCTGATGCTGCTGCTCGCGAGCTTCCTCACGGTCCTGGCGGTGCTGACCTCCTGGACCGCCATCACCCGCTCGGTGGGGTTCTTCCACTTCAACCTGTTGTTGATCCTGACGGCCCTGTCGGGCGTTTTCATCGCCTTCGACCTGTTCCTCTTCTTCGCCTTCTGGGAAATCTCGCTGCTGCCGCTGTACTTCCTCATCGGCATCTGGGGCTACGAGAACCGCGTCTACGCCACCACCAAGTTCTTCATCATCACCCAGGGCAGCGGCCTGCTGATGCTGTTGGCCATCCTGGGGCTCGTGGTGGTGCACTGGCAGTCCACCGGCGTCCTGACCTTCGACTACCTGGACCTGGTGGGCACGGTCATGTCGGAGACCAAGGCGTTCTGGCTGATGCTGGGCTTCTTCATCGCCTTCGCCGTGAAGCTCCCGGTGGTGCCGTTCCACACCTGGCTGCCCGACGCCCACACCCAGGCCCCCACCGCGGGCAGCGTGGCGCTGGCGGGCCTGGTGCTCAAGATCGGCGCCTACGGCATGCTCCGTTTCGTGGTGCCGATGTTCCCCCAGGCAGTGGCGGACTTCACCGTGGCGGCCATGATCCTGGCGGTGGTGGGCATCCTCTACGGCGCGCTCCTGGCCCTGGCCCAGACCGACCTGAAACGCATGGTGGCGTACACCAGCATCAGCCACATGGGCTTCGTGCTGCTGGGCATTTTCGCCGGCAACGAGTTGGCGCTTCAGGGCGCGGTCATCATCATGCTGTCCCACGGTTTCAGCGCCGCCGCGCTGTTCATCATGGTGGGGGACCTGCAGCACCGCACACACACGCGCGAGCTGGGGCGGTTCGGCGGCCTGTGGACGGTGATGCCGCGCATGGGCGGCGTGGGCCTGTTCTTCGCCATGGCGTCCCTGGGGCTGCCCGGGCTGGCGAGCTTCGTGGGCGAGTTCCTGGTGCTGCTGGGAGCGTTCCAGGTGAACGTGCCGCTGACGGTGCTGGCGTCGGTGGGCCTCGTGGCCGCCACGATCTATTCGCTGTGGATGATGCAGAAGGTCTACTACGGCGCCAACACCGGGGACTGGCAGGTCGACGATACCAACGGCCGGGAGATGGGGATCATGGCGTCGCTCATCGGCGCGACGCTGTGGCTCGGGCTCTACCCGCAGCCGGTGTTGACGACCTCCGGGCATGGGCTCGCCGAGATGCGCAAGTTCGCCGCCGAGGCCCGCGCCACGGCCGCGCGCCCCGAAGGCACGGAGAACGCGGCGTCCGCGGCCGTCGCGTCCACACCGTCGGTTGGAGGTGAGCGGCCGTGAACCCCTTCAGCGCATTGACTCCCATCGTCCTCCTGGGCCTGACGCCACTGGTGCTCATGCTGGTGATCTCGTTCCACCGGAGCCACTGGCTCGCCGCGCTCATCTCGCTGGCGGGCATGGCGCTGCCGCTGGCGCTGCTGGCGGGCACGGCCACCAGCGCCGAGCCACCGCTGGCGCCGCTGCTGATCATCGACGGCTACGCGCTCTTCTACATCGGCCTTCTGACGGCGGCGACCATGGTGGTGGTGGTGCTGTCGTACAGCTACCTCGAGCGCGCGCCGGGACACCGCGAGGAGTTCTATCTCCTGCTCACGCTGGCCACCTTCGGCTGCGCCGTGTTGACCGCCAGCAACCACTTCATCTCGTTTTTTCTCGGGCTGGAGATCCTGAGCGTTTCCCTGTACGGGCTCGTGGCCTATATGCGCACGACGCGCACGGCGCTGGAGGCGGGCATCAAGTACCTGATCCTGGCGGCGGCGTCGGCGGCCTTCCTGCTCTTCGGCATGGCGCTGATTTACGCGGACCTCGGCACCATGGACTTCACCGCCATGACCTCGGTGCTGGCGGCCAAGACCCGGGAGCCCTCGGTGCTGCTCCTGGGCGGCTTCGCCATGGTAATCATCGGCGCCGGCTTCAAGCTCGCGGTGGTGCCCTTCCACATGTGGGCGCCGGACGTCTACCAAGGCGCCCCGACGCCGGTGACGGCTTACCTCACCACGGTCTCCAAGGGAGCCATGGTGGCGCTGCTGCTGCGCTACGGGCAGTACGGCGGCCTCCTGGACTACGACTCGGTGGCCTCGGTGCTGGCGGTCATCGCGGTTCTCTCCATGTTCCTCGGCAACCTGCTGGCGCTCTTGCAGGACAACCTCAAGCGCCTGCTGGCCTATTCATCCATCGCCCATCTCGGCTACTTGCTGGTGGCGGTGATCGCCGCCTCCCGCGAGGGGTCGCACGCGGTGACCTTCTACCTGGTGGCCTACTTCATCACCTCCCTGGGCATTTTCGGCATCATCACCGCGCTCTCGGACGAGCGCAAGGAAGCCGACGAGGTCAGCGACTACCGCGGCCTGTTCTGGCGTCGCCCGTGGGTCAGCGGTGCGCTGTCGCTGATGCTGTTCTCCTTGGCGGGGATTCCCCTGACGGCCGGGTTCGTGGGCAAGTTCTACGTGCTCACCGCCGGCGTGGTCTCCGACCTCTGGACCCTGGTCCTGCTGCTGGTGGTGAGCAGCGTCATCGGCCTCTACTACTATCTGCGCATCATCATCACCATGTACCTGCCCGCTCCCGAGGACCCGTCCTCGCCCCTGTCCGCGACCCGCCGGTTCTCGTTCCCGGAAGGACTCGTGCTTGCCGGCCTCACGGTGCTGCTCATCTGGTTCGGCATCTACCCCGCACCGCTGCTGAGCGCCATCCAGGCGGCCGTGGGCACCTTGGCCTGAGGGGCGAAAGGCTTCGCCGACGGCGATGCCGAAGTGGTTCAACTTCTATGGGCGAACGGTGTACGGGCGGCCCTTCAGGAGGTGTAAGGCACCACCGTCGCAAGCGCAAGACGGATGAGGTTCATATGTGGGAGTCGGTCGGTTGCAGTGACGCGGCTACCTCACCGCGCCGAAGGCGGCTGTAAGGTCGTCGCGTTCAAGTGTGCCCGCTGCCCCTTCGTGGTCTTTGCCCGTGAAGATGCCGGTGAGCACGCCGTCATCAGTGCTGGTCGCGGATTGACGGAAGGTATTGCCGCGGACCTCAATGTCGTATTCGAGGTCGCCGTCACCCCAGGGGCGGATGTCGGAACCGGCTCGTACGATGTACTTCCATACCTCTAGTTGATGGAAGAGCGCATCTCCCTGAAGCGTGCTCAAGTTGACACGGACCTGCGCCTTGCCCATTACGGTTGCATTCGACTCCCCTCTTTCATTCTCGGTATCGCCAGGCCGGAAACCGACAAGATCGCCGCTCCATGTAACTTCACCTTGTAGCGGGCTATCTGCCAGGTTCACATACGGTGCTTCGCCGGAGGCCCAGCCCTGGAGAAGGGACGGTTCGTCACCCTCGAAAATGCTCTGGCGGGCAACACCGAACTCGGAAGTTTCGGTTTGGAACACAAAGTGATCGGAAAAGGGGAGCCAAAGCTGGAACTTTTGGCGCATGGCTTCCTTCGTGTCACCCGCTTTCAGTTTGACATAGGCTGCAAAGAGCGCTTGTCGGTCAATCGGATATAGTATCTTTGTCGGCTCCCATGGACCCAGAATAGTCCAATACAGGCGTGAATCTAGCCGGTCGATATGACCGTCGAATCCGAGACTATGAAGAAGCTCGTGCACGACGATCATATCGAGTCGGGTATCATCGCTCTCGTTTTGCCAACTGGTATTGTCCGGGGCGACAAAAATATGTGATGACCGACTAGAGCCATCCCCGGTGTAAGTTGAGACGGCAACGCCCGCTGCCCCCTCGGATAGCCACCTTTCCAATTCACTGGGTACACCGAAATCGATGTAGATCAAGCCGTCCGGCACCTCTTCGCTCAATGGTGGGACGTCCTCCCCGATTCGAATATGCCAAGCCGGCGGAAGCGCTTCGTTGAGCAATTGCACCGCGCGGAGAACATTTTGACGATGCCCCAAATCTTGACCGATATGCACCGTCGGGGGTGCGGCAAACGTGTACAGCTTGTCGTCAGAAACTGCCGTGAAGTAGTCGATGATATGGGTCAGTTCAGCGAGGTCGCGCGACAGTCCGTAGAATAGTCCCGGTCGACCGGCAACCTTTTTCAATGGATACTTGGGCGCAATATCCTTTCCCACGAGCAGCGTGGCTCCGTCATAGCCGTAGTAGTTGATTGGCATCGACGCGACATCCTGCGGTCGCAATGTGGGCAATGACGGTAACGGCGGACGCTCGGTCGTGTCTTGAGGATCGACGGGACTGGTGTTAATCGGCCGTTCTGGCGGCAGCGAAGCTGTCGTCGTAAGGGCTCCACCGCCACACCCCACTAGAAACAGAGCGAGACCAAACGCAGGAACGAAACGCAGCACGGGATACCCCTTTTTTCGATTCGGCAAATAGTTTTTCGAAGAAAGAATGGCACGTTTACGGGAGTCCGGCAACCCGTCGGCTAGCCGAGGCCGTCAGGCCAGCAGTTTGCCGCGCAGAACCGTGACGGCGTGACCCGACAGCATCACGCGCGTGCCCCGAACGGCGACCTTGACAAGGCCGCCGCGCTCCGACACCTGCCGCGCGGTGAACGTGTCGCGGCCGAGGCGGGATTGCCAGTAAGGCCCCAGGCAACAGTGGGCCGACCCGGTGACCGGGTCCTCGTCGATGCCGGTTCTGGGGGCGAAGAAGCGCGAGACGAAATCAATAACTCCCGTATTCGTCTGTGCCGTGACGATGATTCCGCGCGTGTCGATCGCGGCGAGACGCGTGAAGTCCGGGGCGAGCCGTTCGACGGTCAGTTGCGTGTCAATCTCGACGAGATAGTCAAAGCGGTTCCGGCCGACGTACGCGAGTTTGGCTCCGAGGGCGGCGGCAAGTTCGTCTGGAACAGGTGCAGGGTCGGGCGGTTCGGCCGGGAAGTCCATCTCGATCCACCCGTCGGCCAGTTCTGCTGACAACCGACCGGAGCGGGTGTGGAAGACGGCTGGAACATCCGGTGGCAGGTGTCCTTCCTCCCAAAGCACATGGGCGCTGGCGAGTGTGGCGTGACCGCAAAGATCGACCTCGACCGCGGGCGTGAACCAACGGAGGTCAAATGCGCCCGCTCCGCGGCGAACCAGGAAAGCGGTTTCCGAGACGTTCATCTCCCGCGCCACCCGCTGCATCCACTCGGCACGGGCTGGAGCGGGTAGGAGGCACACGGCCGCGGGGTTGCCGCCGAATGGCTCGCTGGTGAAAGCGTCGACTTGAGTGATGGTCAGGGTCATCTGCGACTATTCAGGGAATGCCGACCCGCGTCCCGGCGTTGCTTACTGTTTGGTTGCAATCCGTACTGGTGGTGATCTCATCTCAAGGTCCATGCGCCGAGCCCTCCCCTGCGCCAGTGGATATCTTACCACAAACCCTCGGGCAAGCCTGATTGACAGACGTAACCGACAGGGATTAACTAACTTCATTTCGCCGGCGTGGCGGCTATGGGGCGAAATACCGGCAAGCGCCCCGCGAAGGAAACGCAAACATGGCAAGGGTTTCGACCGGCAACCGAACATCCAACACGGCCGAAGACACGCTGGCTCGCAAGAGCCGGGACGAGAACGTCGTCTCCGGCGGTCATCTGGTGGCCGCGGCCCTCAGGAACGAGGGGGTGGACACGATCTTCACCCTGTGCGGGGGGCATATCATCGACATCTACGACGGTTGCATCGACCAGGGCATTCGCGTGGTGGACGTGCGCCATGAGCAGGTGGCGGCCCACGCCGCCGACGGGTACGCACGGCAGACCGGGCGGCTCGGCTGCGTGGTGACGACGGCGGGGCCGGGCTTCACCAACGCGCTCACGGGCATCGCCACGGCGTTCCGGTCGGAGAGTCCGGTGCTCCATATCGGCGGACAGGGGGCGCTCACCCAGCACAAGATGGGGTCGCTGCAGGACCTGCCGCACGTGGACGTCGCCGCGCCCATCACCAAGTTCTCGGCGAGCGTGCGTTCCACCGAGCGCATCGCCGACATGGTGGCCATGGCCGCGCGCGAGTGCTTCGCCGGGGCGCCGGGGCCGAGCTACCTGGAGATCCCCCGGGACGTGCTCGACCGCGAGGTACCCGCGGACAAGGCGGTGGTGCCGGAGGCCGGGCGCTCGCGTGCGTCCACCCAGTCCATCGGCGATCCCGCGGATGTGGAGAAGCTGGCGGAGTTGCTGGTGAATTCCGAGAGGCCGGCGGTGCTGCTGGGCACCCAGGTATGGACCTGCCGGGGCCACGAGGCGGCCACTTCGTTGTTCAAGGCGCTCAACGTGCCCTGTTACATGAACGGCGCCGCCCGCGGCCTGCTGCCGCCCGGCGACCCGCACTACTTCAACCGTACCCGCGGCGACGCCTTCAACGAGGCGGACGTCATCGTCATCGTGGGCACGCCCTTCGACTTCCGCATGGGTTACGGCCGGCGGCTGCGCGCGGATGCCACCGTGGTCCACATCGACATGGACTACCGGACGGTGGCCAAGAACCGGGACGTCTCCCTCGGGCTCGTGGGCGATCCGGGCGCGATCCTCAAGGCGGTACACGCGGTGGTGGGCGAGCGGCCGGACAACGGCGCCGAGGGCCGCGCGCGCTGGCTGGAGCATCTCCGCGGCCTGGAGGGCGAGCGGGTGGCCAAGCTCATGCCGCTCTTCCAGTCGGAAGCCAACCCCATCCATCCCTACCGCGTGGCGTGGGAGCTCAACGAGTTCCTCACCGAGGACACCATCTACATCGGCGACGGCGGCGACGTGGTGACCATCAGCGCCCAGGCCGTGGAGCCGCGCGCGCCGGGCAATTGGATGGACCCCGGCGCCCTGGGCGCGCTGGGCGTGGGCACGGGCTTCGCGCTGGCGTCGAAGCTGGTGAACCCGGACAAGGAAGTGCTGTGCTACTACGGCGACGGCTCCTTCGGCATGACCGCCTTCGACATGGAGACCGCCAACCGCTTCGGCGCCCCGTACATCGCGGTCATCGGCAACAACTCCGCCATGAACCAGATCCGCTACGGCCAGCTTTCCAAGTACGGCGAGGAGCGCGGCAACGTCGGCAACCTGCTGGGAGACGTGCCCTTCTCGAAGTTCGCGGAGATGCTGGGGGGATACGGTGAGGAGGTCACCGACTGCCGCGAGATCGCGCCGGCGCTGCAGCGGGCGCGGGAGTCGGTGCGCGCCATCGGCAAGTCGGCGGTCGTCAACATCTGGGTGAACGCGGGTGAATGGGCTCCCGGCACCAAGCGTCAGACCATGTACAAATAGTCAGGGACAAAGCAGGCAAGGAACTCCATGGACAAGGCACTCTCCGGCATTCGCATCCTGGACATGACCCACGTCCAGGCAGGCCCCACCTCCAGCCAGCTCATGGCCTTTCTCGGCGCCGACGTCATCAAGCTCGAGTCGCCCGCGGGCGACGCCACGCGCAAGCAGCTCCGGGACGTTCCCGACGCCGACAGCCTGTACTTCACCATGCTGAACTGCAACAAGCGCTCCATCACGGTGAACCTGAAGAACCCCCAGGGCAAGGAGGTCTTCACCCGGCTGGTGAAGGCGTGCGACGTGCTGCTGGAGAACTTCGGCCCGGGCGTGCTGGAGCGCCTCGGGTTCGGCTGGGAGAAGGTGCACGCGCTGAATCCGCGGATGATCATGGGCTCCATCAAGGGGTTCGGCAGCGAGGGCCCCTACGCCGCGTTCAAGGCCTACGAGAACGTGGCCCAGGCCATGGGCGGGGCCATGAGCACCAGCGGCATGTTCGACGGTCCGCCAGTGGTGACGGGCGCGCAGATCGGCGATTCCGGCACCGGCGTGCACCTGCTGGCCGGTATCCTCGCGGCCCTGCTCCAGCGCGAGCGCACCGGCCGCGGCCAGTACGTCGAGTGCGCCATGATGGATTGCGTCATGAACCTGTGCCGGGTCAAGTTCCGCGACCACCAGCGCATCGAGCACGGCCCCCTGGCCGAGTATTCCGTGCAGCAGTTCGAGGACTTCACGCCCCGGGCCGGCAACGACTCGGGCGGCGGCCAGCTCGGCAACGCTGTCCCGTGCAAGCCCGGCGGCGCCAACGACTACCTCTACGTGGTGGTGCAGGAGCACGTGTGGACCGCCCTGGCCACGCGCATCGGCGGTGAAGCCCTGGCCAACGACCCGCGCTTCGCCGACATCGACGTGCGCCGCGCCAACCAGGCCGAGATGTGGCGCCTGCTGGCGGAGTTCGCGCGCGACTACACCAAGTGGGAGCTGATGGACATCCTGAACGATCTCGACGTTCCCTGCGGCCCGATCATGAGCACCAAGGACCTGGCCCACGACGAGCACGTCCAGCTCCGGGAGATGATGGTCGAAGTGGACCACCCCGAGCGCGGCCTTTGGCACAACGTCGGCTGTCCCATCAAGCTCTCGGATTCGCCCGTGGACGTGAAGCGCTCACCGCTCCTGGGGGAGCACAACGACGAGGTGCTGAGCGAGGTCCTGGGCTACGGCGCCGACGAGATCGTCGCGCTTCGGAGCGCCGGCGCGTTCACGCGCGTGCCGCCGACGGATGGTTGATGGGGGTGCGCTAAGAAAACGCTCCGTCACGGGGCATGGAATTGAGGCGTCCACGACAGTTCTGCCACGCTTTACCCCTCTAGCCTTCCCACCACTGTCTTGTCGTGCACCCTGCGGGTACGCTCTATTGGAAATACCTCCGGCGTGTGCCATGTTGGGCGGCGATGGAGCCGGGTTGAGTCTTCACTGCCCGGTGTGCTGAAGGCCCTTGAGGAAGAGAAGTTCGGGTTTGATGTCGTCGCGTTGCACAGACGGCATCCGCGACGGCGCTACTATCCTTGTGTCCGGCTGACAGGTCATCATACCGCTGGGAGAGTACGCTATTCCGATAGTGGGGCCGAGGGACTTGTCATCACACAGAGGGCTGCGAGGTATTTTCTGGAGACCACGCCGAAGATGGTTCTGTCATCGGATCATGCCATATTGCGCCATTGGACCAACGGCCTCAACGTATTCTACGTTGACCCGCCGGTAGTGCATCACGGCGGATACGAGGGGACGTTCATCGGCACGAGTCGTTCGGTGTCGAGCCGCTACGAGCCCGCGGCGAACTACACGATTGGCCCGTGGCGGCGTGCCGTCACGGGGGTTGCGCGGGGCGTGAGCAAGTATCTTGCCTTCAGGAAACAAGTGCGCGCAGACGGGCACGATGCCGCCCTGCCGCTAGCCAAGCGCGCGTGAAGCGTGCCATTACAGGCAAACGTTGTGAGATGTCTGTATGTCGGTAGGCATGAGGTGACCGAGGTGACCATATGCCTGCCGACGGGACTGTTCCAAAGCTAGGGATCCGGGAGCTAGTCTTAGTGACGCCTATGCATATCGCCTTGGTCATTCCCACTCTCAAGGGCGGAGGCGCTGAACGGGTGGTGCTCAATCTGGCTCAGGGTTTCATCGACCGCGGTCACCATGTGGATATCGTGCTCCGTCGCCCAGTGCTCCACTACTCGGAGGACGTTCCCGCGGACGCCCGGCTATTCTTCGTGGACAAACTCCGCGGCCGGTTTCCGAAGAAGGACACTTCGTCGATGGGTGCTCGGCTGCGGCAGCTACCAAGAGCATACGGAAGAGCCAACTGGCTGGATGTGGGGCGCGCTTTCGAATGGAATCTGCTGCGTTGTCGTCCCGACCTGAGACTGCTGAACTTCACCCGTGCCATCGCGTCCTACATTGCCCGCGAACGTCCCGAATGTGTATTGCCGAGCCTCCCTCTTGCAAAGATCGCCACTCTTATGGCGGGTCGGTTCCTCAAGATTCATCCACCGATCATCCCGATCATTCACAGCAATTATGAACATCGGCGACCAAGAGACCGGTGCAGGTTGCGGTATATGGCCGACCAAGCAGCGCATTTTGTTGGTGTGTCGCAGGGTGTCTGCGACGCAGTCAGCCGTCTTGTTGGAGTGTCTTCCAAGGATGTCACTGCGATCAACAATCCGGTGGTTACCGAAGCGCTAGTTGGCGGAGTGGCGATGTCTCCGAGCCATCCGTGGCTGCAAGACGATGGTGTGCCGACAGTGCTTGCGGCTGGACGGCTTCAGAGAGTCAAGGATTATCCGACCCTTATCAAGGCATTCGCTCGACTTGCGGCGCGCCGCCCGTGCCGTCTGATTATTTTGGGTGAGGGAAAGCAACGGAAGAAGCTCCAAGCGCTCGTTCGCAGGTTGGGACTTGACGATCGCGTCTCACTCCCCGGTTGGGTGGACGACCCGTTTGTATATATGGCCAATGCTTCCCTGTTTGTCGTTTCGTCCATCTACGAAGGGCTGTCGATGGTGCTGGTTGAGGCGTTAGCGTGCGGGTGTCCGAGCGTTAGCACGAATTGTCCGTTTGGTCCTGCGGAGATACTTCTGGACGGCAAGCTCGGTCCTTTGGTGGCGGTGGGAGATGAGGCCGGGTTGGCCATGGCCATGGAGCGCGTCCTCGAAAAGCCACCCGACAAGGGGGTCTTGCGGCGCAGGGCAGAGGACTTTTCCGTGAACACCGCGGTCACTGCCTACGAACGACTCATCCAGGCGGTTGCATCCGGTAGTGTGAACCGGTCGACGCTGTGGGATTGCGCGGATGCGGGTCGGGCGGGAGAAGGCGGTTAGTGTCAGAGTTCATCCATAGCGCCTCCACGTTGGTGTATCATCTGGCCGCTAGCGGAGCGCTTCCCGCTTCGTGGTTTCGCGACACGGACCCGGCCAGCGTGGTGAAAGCCAAGCGCAAAGGAAGATTGTCTCTCGAGATCGTTACGCATTGTTGGCGGTATGGCCATTTTCTTACCTATCAGCTTAGTTCCCTCGTCACACACCGCTGTGACGAACTCGATGTGACCATGACCGTGTATCACGCCCCCCAGGATGAATCAGTCTTGCGGGTGCTGCGCTATTTCGACGGTATCGACGTCCCCGGCGTCTCATGGTCCTGGCGGCCGCTGCCCCCACAGGAGCTCTTCCGCCGCAGCATCGGCCGAAACCTTGCCGCCCGGGCGACAAAGGCCGATTGGATCTGGTTCACCGACGCCGACATTCTCTTCTATGAAGACTGTCTCAGCACGCTAGCGGAGGTGTTGCAGGGAAGAGATGACCCCTTGGTGCATCCCAGGACAATCCTGGGTACGTCTTTGCTGCCCGAGGACCACGAGATACTGGTGCAAGGGCGCGCATCCCCCGCCGTGAGAGAAGTCCCGGTCAGCGCTTTTCACCCGCACAATGGGATCCATAACAAGGCGAAGGGGTCCTTCCAGATTACACATGGAGACGTAGCACGGGCTCTTGGTTACTGTGCCTCAATCGGTTTCTATCAACAGCCTGCGCCGCGTTGGCGTAAGGCCTACGAGGACCGGGCGTTCCGGTGGCTCCTGGGCACCGACGGCACGCCCCTTGATATTTCGGGCGTCTGTCAGATTCGCCATGCCGTAAAGGGCCGGTACCGGCAGGGCTCGGTCACGGGAAGGCTTCGAACGCTCTTGCGGAGATGCTGGGAGCGTTCAGCATCTCGTCGCTGACCCGGTTCGGTGAACGGTCCCTACTTCTTCAGCATGCTCGGTGGAATACACCGTAGCAAGTTGTCCGATTTTAGGGATCACCCAAAACAACAGCTATCCCCATGTAAACCGCTCGGGCGCGGTCAAGCGCTCCCTTACGGCGTCGATGTGCCGCGGCCCGGCGTCCTGGTGCCGGTCGGGGACCAGGTATTCGTCGTTCAGAAATCGGAGGTAGCTGTTTCGGAGCGGAGCCGCCGGAGGGCGCCCGGCCCATATGTCCTCGATCCATCGCACCACGTCGTCCTCGGAACGCGCCGAGGACGCGACCTCCGGCACCTCGTAGACCGCATTGCCGAGGGCTAGCACCGGCTTCGCCAGCAGCAGGCTTTCGGCCCCCACGGTCGAGTTGATGGTGACGACGCCCGCCGCGTTGCGGATCAGCTCCTCGGTGGGATTCCCGTTGGCGAAGCGGACGCTGTCGAGTCGTAACGCTTTCTCATGCAATTCGGGATAGCGCAACGGGCAGCTCGGATGCTCCTTGAACACCAGTGCCGGAGTGCCTGGTACGCGTCGAGCGCACCGGACCATGGTGTCGAACAACTGGTGCATGTCCCGGATCCAGGGGGAGTGAAGGATGACCTGGCTATCGAGGCGCACCTGGAACGGGACGAACAGGTAACGCTCCGGAAGGGGCGCCGGCGCCAGGCCCCGCTTGGCTCGCAGAGGCGTCCTCACGGACGGCGCATAGGGGACTTCGGGGTCCGCGGCCGCTGCCCGTTTTTGGTAAAACTCCTCATCACGCGGTACCGAGGACTCGGCGTTCACCCCGCGCGCATCCATTTGCGTCGTGTTGGGGAGAAATCCGTTCTCGAATCGAAAACACGGGAGCCTGGCGTTGCGCGCGGCGACCGCCCCCGCTCTCGCGTCCACGGCGTTGCCCCCCCAGACCCCGACCGCGTCAGGGCGCAGCCGTTCGATGGCCTGCATTGCGTGGTTGTAGTGGAGTACGGCCGCCGCGCGGTACGCACCGCGGAAAAGCGCCAGTCGCGCGGATCCGTAGTGCGCGCGCGCCTCCTTGCGGCGCATGCCGTAGTCCATGATCTCCTCGACGCTCCGGGCCGGCGGCGGGGAAGCCGACAAACGAAAGGAAACCCCGCGACAGATAACCTCTGGAGACACGATACTCGAACTCAGGAGGGAGAAGTACTTCTTGACACGCGGTGAATTGTAGAGGAGCAGAACTCGACGCAACGGCGACCCTCCTCGTGGCAACTTATGCGGGGGAGAACTCGCCGTGTCAACCGTTCGCGGGCCTTGTCGAGCCCGCCATCCGTCACGTCACGGGTGCCCCATGCGAACTTGACCTCGGCCGATGGAACGGATAGGCAGGATTCACGCCGGACGGGACGCCGTCTCGGCCTGTGCTCCGGTCGGCCGACGCGGGACCGTGGGGCGTCAACGCGGTAGGATCCCAACCGAGACAAGGAGGCCTCAGGCCATGCAGGCAGGATCGAACCGGCAAGAGGAAGTGCGCGCCGTCATGGAGCGCGTGAAGTCCGAGGGCCGGACCGCGCTTTCGCCTCTGGAATGCAGCGCGGTCCTGCGCGCCTACGGGGTGCCGCTGCCGCGCGAAGGCGTGGCCCAGTCGGCGGCGGAGGCCGTGGACCTGGCCGAGGACATCGGCTTCCCGGTGGTGATGAAGATCGTCTCGGAGGACATCCTGCACAAGACCGAGGCCGGCGGCGTGCGCGTGGGGGTGACGGACCGGGAACAGGCGGAGCAGGCGTACAGGACGCTCATCAAGAACGCCCGGGCCTACAAGGCCGACGCGGTGCTGGGCGGGGTGCAGATCCAGCAGCAGGTGTCGGCCGGGGGCGTGGAGGTCATCGTCGGCGCGGTCACCGACCCGAGCTTCGGCAAGGTGGTGGCCTTCGGGCTGGGTGGCGTGCTGGTGGAGGTGCTGCGGGACGTGACCTTCCGGTTGGCGCCGGCGAGCCGTGACGACGCCCTCGCCATGCTCGACGGCGTGGCCGCGGCGGAGGTCCTTCGGGGCGTCCGGGGCGGTGCGGCGGTACACCGGGAAGCGCTGGCGGACGTCATCGTCGGCGTCTCGGAGCTGGTGAACGACTTTCCGGAGATCCGCGAAGTGGACCTCAATCCGGTGTTGGCGGACGCCGACGGCGCCACTGCGGTGGACAGCGTCATGACCGTGGATTTTGCGCCGCGGCCCGAGCCCTACCGGCCCTCCCGGGACGAGATCGTGTCGGCCATGCGACGTATCATGAATCCGAAGGCGGTGGCGGTCATCGGTGCCTCGGACGGGGAGGGGAAGATCGGCAACTCGGTGATGAAGAACATCATCAACGGCGGCTACGCCGGCGCCCTCTACCCCATCAATCCCCGGGCCGACGAGATCCTCGGCAAGCAGTGCTACAAGAGCGTCAAGGACATCCCCGAGGACGTGGACGTGGCGATTTTCGCGGTGCCCGCCAAGTTCTGCGCGGCGGCCATGACGGAGGTGGGGGAGAAGGGTATCCCGGGGGCGGTGATGATCCCGTCGGGCTTCGCCGAGGTGGGCGAGAAGGAGTTGCAGGAGGAGCTTTTGGCGGAGGCGCGCAAGTACAACGTGCGCGTCATGGGCCCCAACATCTACGGGTTCTACTATACCCCGGCCAACCTCTGCGCTACGTTCTGCACCCCCTACGACGTCAAGGGACCCGTGGCGCTGTCGTCCCAGAGCGGCGGCGTGGGCATGTCCATCATCGGCTTCAGCCGCTCCACCCGGCTGGGAGTCTCGGCCATCGTCGGCCTGGGCAACAAGTCGGACCTGGACGAGGACGACCTGCTCACGTACTTCGAGCAGGACGACAACACCCAGGTGGTGGCCATGCACGCCGAGGACCTGAAGGACGGCCGCAGCTTCTACGAGGTCGCCAGCCGTGTGTCGAAGAAAAAACCCGTGGTGATGCTCAAGGCGGGCCGCACGCAGCTTGGCGCCAGGGCCGCGGCCTCCCACACGGGCGCCCTGGCCGGCGACGACAAGGTTTACGACGATCTGTTGAAGGCCTGCGGCGTGGTGCGCGCCTACTCCCTGAACGACATGCTCCAGTTCGCCCGGGGCCTGTCGGTGCTGCCCACCCCCAAGGGTGAGGAAATCGTCATCATCACCGGCGCCGGCGGCTCCGGTGTGCTCCTGTCCGACGCGGTGGTGGCCAACGGACTCTCGCTCATGCGGTTTCCGCAGGACCTGGACGAGGGCTTCAAGCAGTTCATCCCGCCTTTCGGCGCCTCGGGCAACCCCGTGGACATCACCGGCGGCGAGCCCCCCACGACCTACGAGCGCACCATCCGCTACGGCCTGGAGGACGACCGCATCCACGCCCTCATCCTGGGCTACTGGCACACCATCATCACCCCGCCCATGGTCTTCGCCGAGTTGTGCGCCCGGGTGGTGCAGGAAGGCCGCGACAAGGGCATCGACAAGCCGGTGGTGGTGTCGCTGGTGGGCGACGTGCAGGTGGAGGAGGCCTCGGAGTACCTCTACGAACGCGGCATCGTGGCCTGTCCCTACACCACCGAGCTCCCGGTGGCCGTCCTGGGCGCCAAGTATCGGTGGGCAAGGGGGGCCGGGCTGCTGGGATAGGCCGGGGCCGTGGCGCTCGGGCATCAACCACAACTTTGGTCGGGTTGCGTTTGCGCAGGCGTACAAGACGGCACCGGCCGAACCGAACAAGGAGTGATCGACCATGGAACGACTGCCTCGCGGGGCGAATTTTCAGCGTACCCTGATGCTGTGGCAAATCGGGCTGCATGTGGCGGGTGACCCGAACACGCCGTATTACGGCAACCGGGACATGTGCATCTCGGTGGGGAGCGGGTCGGCGGACAACTTCCGTCCGTGGCTGCGCATGTCCACGGGCTCGCCCATCATCGCCCACGGGGTGGCCCGGGGGGACCTGGAGATGTCCATGGTCAATCCCTCGGCCTTCCTGACCCAGGCCTACCGGGGCGTCGGGCTCTTCACGGAGCCGCTGCCCCTCAGGGTCGTGGCCTGCTACCCGTCCTGGGACCGGTTCGTGTTCATGATCCACCCCCGCACCGGGTTGACCTCGCTGTCGCAGATCAAGGAGCAGAAGTATCCGTTGCGTCTCTCCATCCGCGAGGACGCCACCCACTCCACCCGGGTGCTGCTGGACCAGACCCTGGAGATCTACGGTTTCACGCTCGCGGACCTGGAATCCTGGGGCGGCAGCCTTCAACTCAACGGCGGGCCCGGAGACGAGCGGCGCATGGCCGCGCTCAAGGACGAGACCATCGACGCGGTCTTCGACGAAGGCCTGGTCCTGTGGTTCGACGACGCATTGTCGCGCGGCATGGAGCCGGTGACGCCAGACGACTTCGCCATGGAACAGCTCAACGCGCTGGGCTGGCGCACCGTGACCATGCCGGCGGGATGCTACCCCCATCTCAAGGCGGACCACACCTGCATCGACTACGGCGGCTGGCCCCTCTACACCCGCGCCTCGCTGCCGGACGAGGACGTCTACAAGGTGTGCGCGGCGCTGAAGGAGCGGCAGAACGAGATCTACTGGGAGACGCTGACCGGCATCGACCAGTTGTGGAAGGACACCGAGGCCACGCCCCTGGACGTGCCGCTCCACCCCGGAGCGGAGCAGTTCTGCAAGGAGCACGGCTACCTGTGATGGACCTGGAGGAACTCACCCTCGCCGAAGCCGCGCGCCGCATGGAGGCGCGGGAGGTCTCGCCGGTGGAGCTGACCCGGGCGTACCTGGAACGCATCGACCGCCTGGACCCCGAGCTGAACACCTTCGTCACCGTGATGCGGGAGCGGGCGCTGGCGGATGCCGCCCAGGCCGAAGCGGACTTGGCAGCCGGCCGCTACCGCGGTCCGTTGCACGGCATTCCGGTCTCCATCAAGGACAGCCTCGCCACCGCTGGGGTCCGCACCACCGCGGGCTCCAAACATCTTTCCGACTGGGTCCCCGACGAGGACGCCACGGTGGTGGCGCGCCTCAAGCAGGCCGGCGCGGTGATCCTGGGCAAGACCAACCTGCACGAGTGGGCAGCCGGCTGCACCACCATCAATCCCTACTACGGCACCACCCGCAATCCGTGGGACCGGAACCGTGTCTCCGGCGGTTCCAGCGGCGGCTCGGCCGCGTCCGTGGCCGCGGGGCTGGCGCTGGCCTCCATCGGCACCGACAACGCCGGCTCCGTGCGCAACCCGGCGTCCCTGTGCGGCGTGGTGGGGCTCAAGGCCACCTACGGCCGCGTGAGCCGGGTCGGCGGCGTGGCCGGCACCGGCGGCTATTCCACGGACCACTTCGGCGTGCTCACCCGCACGGTGCGGGACAGCGCGCTGATGCTGCAGGCCATTGCCGGCGCCGACCCCAGGGATCCGCTTTCGAGCGACGTCCAGGTGCCGGACTTCGACGCGCTCCTCGGCGAGGGGGTGGCGGGTCTGAGAGTCGGGATCGTCCGCGACTACTTCGACGACCTGGCGGTGGACGAGGTCAAGGAGGCCACGGCGGAGGCAGTGAAACTGCTGGAGTCCCTGGGCATGACGGTGCAGGAGTTGTCGATTCCGTACGTGGAGCACATCCCCATGGTGCAGCTCGTCACCGCCCGGGTGGAGAACCTGTCGCCGGCCGAGCCTTTTCTGCGCACCCGCCCGCAGGACTACAGTCCGGGGCTGATGCGCCGGCAGGTCCTCGCGCTGACGCTCCCCGCCCACGCGTACGTCACCGCACAACGTGTCCGGCGGCTCATCGGCGAGGCCTTCGACCGGGCCTTCGAGCAGGTGGACGTCATCGTGAGCCCGGCGGTGAGCATGCCGGCCGAGACCATCGAGGAGTGCGAGCAAGGGTACGTTGAAACGGCGCGCGGGCGGATCCCGTTGTCGGACGCCCGCGGCACCCGGGGGACCCTTTGCACGATCCCTTTCAATGTCACCGGCGCGCCGGCCGTCAGCGTGCCCGGCGGCTTCTCCGCCCAGGGTCTCCCCATCGGTCTGCAGATCGCCGCACCCCATTTCGAAGAGCCGGCGCTGTTGCGGGTGGCGCACGCCTATGAGCAGGCGGCGGGATGGCACACCCGAAGGCCGCCGCAGATTTCTTGAGTTGCGATTCGGTTCATAAAGGACAGGAGGTCCAATGAGACACCGTGACTTGGGAGTGCTGGTCTACGACAATGTGAAAGCGACGCCGGGCTACACGCTCATCGTGCCGCAATCGTCAACCAAGGCGTACATCATCGGCATGCGCGGTGAGGTGCTCCACGAGTGGTCGTTTCCTCTGTGCCCGGGCAACTACGCGTATCTTCTGCCCAACGGCAACCTGCTCTGGGCCGGCCGCACGGAGGACGGGCCGCCGCTTCGGCGCGGCAAGGGCGGCCTCCTGCGGGAGTACACCTGGGACGGAGAAGTGGTGTGGGAGTACAATGACCCGGGCCAGCACCACGACTTCCGGCGTCTCCCGAACGGCAACACCATCTACATCGGCTGGGAGCCGGTGCCGGCCGACGTGCAGCCCCGCATCAAGGGCGGCCGGCCCGGCAGCGAGCACGAAGGCCTCACCTACGGCGACTATGTCAGGGAGGTCTCTCCCGCGGGCGACACGGTGTGGGAGTGGCACGCCTGGCGTGACCTGGACCTGGACCGGTGGGAGATGTGCCACTCCTGCGGCAGGGACGAGTTCGCCCACGCCAACGCCTGCTTCCCGCTGGACGACGGCGGCGTGATGCTCAGCTTCCGGCGCCTCAACGCCATCATGATGATCGACCGGGAGACCTGCAAGACGCGCTGGGCTCA